>Ga0068714_10000076_pt1 | contig 197028 bp, 182 predicted proteins | sample MTBNYHSulfiMetaG_FD_62988 | JGI IMG/M metagenome (GOLD analysis project Ga0068714, IMG submission 62988) | Enrichment culture microbial communities from rom New York Harbor, USA that are MTBE-degrading - MTBE-NYH (New York Harbor Sulfidogenic)... | ecosystem: Environmental > Aquatic > Marine...
TATACCCCAGGAATTTAAAGACATTATGAATGATCAGAGAAGCAAGCTTATTAGTTTTAAGGATAAATATAACAAGAGTGAAATAAGTCCGTTTGAGATTATTTAATTATTTTTTATAAATATGAATAAATTATAGGAGTTGTCTAAAAATTGATTTTTTACATGAAGTACACGAAGCATATTATCTAATATTTTAATGAACTAAAATAATATAATATTAGATTCAATAATAACTTCGTGTCCTTTATGGTTTTTATTTTTAAATATTTTAATTTTTGGATGGTTTTGATAATTGTAATTTTATAAACAATTTAAACTGTAAGGAATTATTTACTTATAAAAAACAACATACAAGGAATTAAAATGGCTAAAAAATTTGCTGCTGCTATAAATTGTATGGACGGCAGGGTGCAATTACCTGTTATACAGTATTTAAAAGAAAATTATAAAATCGATTATGTAGATATGATAACAGAACCCGGACCTATAAAAATACTCAGTGAATTAACAAACACAGAACTGTTAGAATCAATTATAAAAAGACTGAATATTTCTATCAATAAACATAAATCCAATTTAATTGCCGTAACAGGACACCATGACTGTGCAGGAAATCCTGTTTGCCAGGAAAAACAAATAAATCAAATAAAGACAGCCATCGAATATATTAAAAGTTTATTTAAAGAAAAAAATTTAAAAATTATCGGATTATGGATAGATGAAAATTTAAAAGTTAAAGAATTGCTATATAAATAATCATATTTTTATAAAAAATAAAAATTTAAACTAAAATATAATAAGTTATCATGTAAATCTTTAAACATTCGGATAAAATTTTTAAAATTATTATCTATTAAAATTACTAAAAATGTGTTATAATAATCATATATAAAAAGTAAAATACGGGAATACAATGAATGAAAGTATTATTCATCAAATTAAACAATACATATATTAAGCATTTTGCAAAAATTTTAATACCCTCAAATATTGAATTCGGTTTAACCGATTCATATTATAATGCTCTTAAAGTCATAGACAACAATTATTATAACCTTATAGTATGTGATATTGATTCAACTGCATCATATAATGATATAACTTCAATATCATTTCTTAAAGAATTAAAAAATCATTCTCATGAACACATAAATATAGCAGTAATGACAGACAACACGGAATTTTCAATACTGGATACTTTTATAGAAAATAATATAACAGGCATCATATATAAAAACAAAACTATCAGCGATATTGTAAAACAGTTTTATTTTATAATAAACTCATTACCGGATAATACAAGAAAATATGTCAGAGTTAAACCGGCAAAACATGAAATAATACTTACAAAAATATACATACCAAATATCGGGCTCAATCTTATCGGTTATGTCACCGACCTGTCTTTAAAAGGCTTTGCGTTTACCATTAATGTTAAAAACCTCCCGGATAATAATTTTGGTCAATATATTGAAAACATTAAATTAATACTTGGTAATAATACAATTGATATCAACGGCAATCTTATAGTCCGTAATGATATGGCATTGATACTTTATGAAAAACTGCCGAAATTTTCCGAGCAGTTATTATGTAATTATGTTGCGGAAAAACTTGTATCATACTGATAAATTATTATTCTCAAATCTGTCTTAATAAAATAAACCCTTATTCAGCTTTTTATTTTTGCATATTTCTTAAACCAGGATGAAATAAAATCTTTAATACCGTCTGTTATAAAACCTCCTGCAAAGGCGATTAAGCCTGCGATAATCGGTTTTATCTCTACCACTTCTTTTGTTTTAACAACCAAAAGCAGGACACTTGTTTTTATTAAAAAATACAGGCAGACCCCGGTAATACTGCCTCCAAGGATAAAAATGATATATCCGAAGATATCAACAGCCGTGGGATTTTTATCGGGAGAGTATATTTTTTTATTCGCATCCAATGCCAGCCAGAATGATGCTTTTAACGAGCTTCCTAAAATACCTGCACCAATCAGATGAAAATAAAATCTTGCATCAGCATTTTTCATGATGCCGACATGAAGCTTTTCATAATAAATTAACACCAATGCAAGAATAAACCCTAAGATAAAGCCGGATAATATTACTATCTGTATAGGGATATACCAGCCGATACCACTCCACCAGTGACCGCTGTTACTGCTTTTATAATTACTTTTTGTATTTTTCATTTTCATTTCCATAAAATACTCCTATATACAACGTATTTATGGGCTTAACATTTAATTATAATATAATTATCGGGATAAATAAATAGATGTTGTATGGCATATTAAAAAACATACCAATATGCATAGTCTTTTATGCATGAATTGAGAGGATAATAGGCGTACTGTAATTTATTTTGGGATTGTATAATAAGTATTATATAAACCGCAGAAAACGCTTGCGTAAACAGAGAGGGAATATTGTATGATAGTTTGAGAATGCTGTTTTGCTGTTTTTTAGAATGTTTGTACTGACTAGTGGGATCCGGGGAATTCTTTAAATGCACATAATAAATTACATCAATTTTTTCATTTGTTTTATATTTTATTTTCATGTATAATGATTTTATGAATAATTTCGGCGAAAAATTAAGAAAGTTACACACTACAAAGAATCTCTCTTGCAGAACTCTAATTTAATAAGATAATCCACATCCATAGGTTTTGAAGTTGAAGTATGGTAAGGAAAAATTTGAAGAAGAGATAGGGTAGAATTAATCTATTTTGTATTTTAATTTAAAAATTTTTACTTAAATTTCTAATTATAATATTTGGATAAATATTATAAAATTATAATATGAAAAATATAATATTAAATAATTTTTTTACTTCAAGAATTATATCCTTCTATTTTCACAATAGAAGGATTTTTTACTGGAGAAATAAAAAATTAAAACCTTATAATATATTTATTATAGAGTTATTATTAAAAAAAACAAAAGCTGAAAAAGTAAATAGTATAATTAAAGATTTTTTCAATAAATATCCTGATAATTATTCATTATTAAATGGTGATAACCAAAATATTTATAATATTATTTATAATCTTGGTCTTGGTAACCAGCGTTTAAAAGGATTAAAAAAGGCTTCTGAATTCATACATAAAAATTACAATGATATTATACCGTGTAACAAAGAAAAACTATTGAAAATTCCTTATGTAGGTATGTATACTTGCAATGCAATATTATGTTTTGCCTTTAATAAAAGATATGATATATTAGATGTAAATAGTAGTAGATTAATAGCACGTTTTTTTTCAATTAGGAACGATCTGGATATAAGGGACAATAAAGAATTAGTAAAAAAGTCTCGTGAATTATTACCACTTTGGAAAGTAAAGGATTATAACTGGGGTCTACTTGATTTTGGGGCTCTAATTTGCAAACCAAAACCTAGATGTGATATTTGTATTTTAAGAAAAAAATGTAATTATATTATTAATAACTAAGATATAAAAGGTAGAGTTATGAATTATTATATAGACCTATTTTCTGGTTGTGGAGGTTTATCTCTTGGATTATATGCTTCAGGTTGGAAAGGTCTATTTGCTATTGAGAAAAGCCCTGATGCATTTGAAACTCTTAAATATAATTTGATTGATCAAAGAAAGCATTTCGATTGGCCAGAATGGTTGCCTATTAAGAATCATGATATAAATAAGATTATAAAGGATTATAAAGATAATTTAAAAAAATTAAACGGGTTTGTATCTCTTGTTGCTGGTGGTCCTCCATGTCAAGGTTTTTCCCTTGTTGGAAGAAGAGATGAAAATGATTCAAGGAATAAGTTAATAAATTCATATATAGAATTTATAAAGTTAGTAAAGCCTAAAATTATTTTTTTTGAAAATGTAAAAGGTTTTACTATAGGTTTTAAAAAAAATCTGGAAGAAAACGAGGCTTATTCTGATTTTATACAAAAAGAATTAAGATCTATAGGTTATAACATTAAATGTGATTTAATTAATTTTTCAGAATTTGGAATCCCTCAAAAAAGAGTTAGATTTATTTTAGTTGGAATTTTTCAGGAATCTAATAAAGAAAAAAATCATTTTTTTAATATATTATCAAAAAATAAAGATACTTTTTTAAAAAATAAAAATTTACCAGGAGTTAACAATATTGGAGATGCTATATCTGATTTACTAGAAAAAAATGGTAAAATTGATTCTCCAGATACAAAAGGTTTTAAATCAGGAATTTATTCTCATATAAAAAGTAATTATCAAAGTCTTCTTAGATCATCAAAATTTAAAGAAGGTGACTCAGTAGATAGTCATAGATTTGTAAATCATAAGAAAATAACAATAGATAAATTTAAACAATTATTATTGAAAGAAGAAAAAAACTGTATGATTAATGAGAATATTAAAAAACAATTAGGTCTAAAAAAGAGATATATTTTCCTTTTAGATGAAAAAAACTTATGCCCAACATTAACTACTTTACCTGATGATTATATTCATTATTCTGAACCTAGAATATTAACTGTAAGAGAATATGCAAGAATTCAATCTTTTCCTGATGATTTCCAATTTAAAGGAAGGTATACTACTGGTGGAAAGTTAAGAAAAATAGAAGTTCCAAGATATACTCAAATAGGAAATGCAATACCACCGCTTTTTGCTGAATTATGCGGGACAGTATTAAAGGAATTAGTGTGAAAGAAGAATTAAATTTTAGAATAAGTTCAGCTTTAAAAAATATTATAGGGCGAGATCTTATTACTGATGATTATATTGCTGTATTCGAGTTAGTTAAAAATTCCTATGATGCATTTGCTTCAAAAGTTAAAATTGAGTTTCAGGATGATAAAATTATTATTGAAGATAATGGAAAAGGGATGACAATAGATGATATAAATAAGAAATGGTTGTTTGTAGCATATTCAGCGAAAAAAGAAGGGACAGAAGATGTTTATAATAAAGAAATTAATATAAAAACAACAAATTATCGCGATAAAATAAATATAAAAAGATATTATGCTGGTGCTAAAGGGATAGGACGGTTTTCTTGTGATAGGCTTGGTAATAAATTGTTTTTATATACAAAAACAAAATCTAATAAAAGAATTGAGAAACTTTATATAGACTGGGAAGAATTTGATAAAGAAGCCAAGGATGAATTTATTAATATTCCAGTAGAACATGAAACAATTGATAATAATAAATTTAAACATCTTGAACATGGAACTATAATTGAAATTACTTCATTAAATTCAAATTGGAATAGAGATAAATTACAAAACTTGAAGTATTCACTAGAAAAATTAATTAATCCAATTGGTGATGGTAACAAATTTGAAATAGAATTAATATGTGAAAGGGAAAAAAACAATGATAAAAATGAAGATATTGAAAGGAATAAAGTTAATGGCCTGGTTAAAAACTTTATCTTTGAAGTTTTTAATATAAAAACAACTCATGTTATTGTTATTATTAAAGATGATAAAATAATTACAGAATTAATTGATAGAGGAGAACTGATCTATAAAATTGAAGAAGAAAATACCTATAATTTAATTGAAGATGCAAAGTATTCTTTATTTTTCTTGAATAGAGCAGCAAAATATAACTTTTCATTAATCATGGGAATACGGCCAGTTCAATTTGGATCAATTTTCTTATTTAAAAATGGTTTTAGAGTATATCCTTATGGCAATGTTGGAGATGATAGTTTAAAGATTGACAGGAGAAAACAGCAAGGTTATAAACGATATCTAGGAACAAGAGAATTACTTGGACGTATTGAAATTACCACAAATTCGGATGAGTTCAAAGAAGCATCTAGCAGGGATGGTGGGCTTATTAATACTGCTGGATATAAACAACTTATTAATTCTTTTAGAAATAAATGCTTAAAAAGACTTGAAAATTACGTAGTTAAAATACAATGGGCATATAACATTGATGAAGACTTAAAAAAAGATCAATATAAAGATAATTTATCAACTTTAGATAAGACTATTCATAAAACTAGGGTCATTAAACTTGTTAGTCGATTATCAAATTCAAAAGGTATAAAATTACTAGACTTTAATAAAAATTTTTTAAATATTGCCAATCAGAAAATAGAAGAAATTACCCCATCTGTATTTAAAGATTTAACTTATTTAGCTAATGAAACTGGTGACAATGCATATTTCGAAAAAATATTAAATGCGGAGAAGGAGTATTTAAAGTTAATTAAAGAAAAAGAAGATGCTGAAAATAAAGCAAATGAAGAGATAAAAAAAAGAATTGAAGTAGAGCAGAAATTAAAAGATGAAGTGGAAAAAAGAGAAAAAGTTGAAGAAGAAAAAAAGAATGCTGAGGTTAAAATAAAGCATCAACAAAACCAAGTCTTGTTTTTAAAATCCTTGAAAACAATTGAATTTAATGATGTACTTGATTTAACACATAGCATTGGAATTAAAGCTGATAATATAAAAAAAAGGTTATTACTAATTAAAAATATTCTAGATAAAAAAAACGATATTTCAGCAAATGAATTATTACCACATATTAAAGCAATAAGCCTATCAAATGATCAAATATTATCTTTTACTAATTATGTAACTAAAGGAAATTTTTTAAAAGCTATAGATGAAACTAATGATAATATTGTTAAATTTATCTCAAATTATATTAATGATATAATAAAAAAGGTTTATGAAGATTATGAAGATATAAAAATTAATGTTGTAAATGATAATATTAAATATATTACAGCCTTTAAACCAATTAATATTACAACAATGATTGATAATCTTATTAGTAATTCAAGAAAGAAAAAAGCCAAAAGAATAGATTTTATTTTTAAACAAGAAAATTATTCTTTATATATAATATGTAGAGATTATGGTAAGACAATAGATGATTCAATAAAAGATGTTAATATAATATTTGAAGAAGGTTTTACTACGACTAATGGTTCTGGTTTGGGTTTATCTCATATAAAAAAAATAGTTCAGGAGTTAAATGCCATAATTGATATAAATAAAGATTTTAAAGGTGGTTTTGAATTAATTATCAAATTACCTGAAAGGAGAAAATCTTAAATGAGAATAAAGTATAATATTCTTTGGATCGAGGATCAACAGGATTGGATTGATACAACTGAAATATTTTTTAAAACAAAGCTTGAAGAACTTGGTTTTAAATTAGAAAAAGAAATATTAAAGAATAGTGATTTAATAGATGATAAAATAGCATCAAATGGTTTTTCAGATTTTGACTTAATCCTAATTGATTTTAAATTGGGAAATAGTGATACAGGTAATCTTATAATAGATAAAATTAGAAAAAATGAAATCTTTACAGATGTGCTATTTTACTCTCAAGATTTTACTCTTGTTAAAGAAAGTTTAGCTAGTATGTATCTTGAAGGAGTTTATATTTCTGATAGGAATGATATTGTTGATAAATTTGAAAAAGTTATGAAGACTACAATTAAGAAAATTCAAGAAGTTAATACATTAAGAGGTCTTATAATGGCTGAAACAAGTGAAATGGATTTTTTAATGGAGGAGATATTAGAAAAGTATTTAGATAAAAGATGTAATAATGAAGAAAATTTAAAACTCTGTACAAAAATGATAAAAAAAGTTCGTGATCATTTTAATACAAATAATGAGGAATTTAATATCATTGAAGAAAGTAATGATGGAAAAGGTTTAATAAATAAAATATATTTTGACTCAAATAAGAAATCAAATAGTATTAATAGTTTATTGAGAATAGAAAATAGTAGTGATTTAAAAAATATAAAGAAATGCAATAAAAATTATATAAAAGAAATTATAGAACCTAGAAATAATTTAGCTCACGTTAAAGAAGAAATCGAAGATGGTAAAAAAATATTAGTCAGTATAAAAACGGGTAATAAATTTATTTTTAATGAAAACAAGTGTATCGAGATTAGAAAAAATTTAATCAAGCATAGATCAAATTTAGAAAATTTATTAAAACATATAAATGAATTATAAAATATTACAAATTTAATAAATAGAATAAAAAATAATCTCCCCATCCCTCTCCCCTACCACATTCTTCACAAGCTCTTCGTTTATAATCTTCCTGTACCGCAGGATGTCCATATCGATGTGCTTTCTCATTTCTATAACGGTATAATAATCAATTTAATTCAAATTTGAGAATAAAAATATATTTCTTGTATTTTCAATCTTTTACTGATATAATTTAGAATAATTAGTGTTTGTAAATACTTTTTTTATCTTTGACTAAATTAAACATACACTTCTTTGTTTGTAATCGTAAAAATGCCATCTCAATTTATTGGTAGTTTTTTTTAAAAAACTGTTCCACTATTTGTCCGCAGGATAAAATCTGGAAATAATTTTTCAATACAAATGCAGTATACACCCGACTCAACCTGTTCTGCATGATCCCGGCAATAAGATGCAGAAACATTGGAGTAATCTAGCATCCATATATGCCGGTCGGTTGGATATCCGCTATGGAAAAAAAATGAAAAGATAAAGCAATCATCCGATTTTCATTATGAAAATGGAGGTATATTTAAAATGAAAAAAATAAAAGAATCAAAAAAATCAACAGTAAAAAACGCAAGTTTAACAATACTGCAAATAGCGACTCTTAATCGGCCGATTAAATCGAATCTTAGTTATGGTCCCATAGAAACAGTTATTTATAATATTGATAAAGGACTCAGGCATTTAGGCCACAGGTCTATTGTTGCCTGTTCGGGTGATTCAAGTATTAATGGAAAACAATTTACGACTATTAAAGAAAGTTTCAGCGAATATTGGAGTAAGGATACCAAACAGCAGCGTAAAAACATGGATACGCATCTTCTCATGTCACTAGAAAGAGCAATGGAGAATGATATTAATATAATCCATATGCATGATGCAGAAATGGCTGAGTATATCTATAAGGGAGTACTTAAAAGTCCTGTTCCAATCGTGATGACCCTCCATGTCCCTGCTGAAGACAGGAGTTCATTCAAACGGTGGTGCCAATTATTGACTGTATCTTCCCAGATTTATTTTATCCCGATAAGTGAATATCAAAAAAGAGAGTATCATGATATAATAAATATTGATAAGGTCATACATCATGGAATTGATGTGGAAGACTACCCCTTTAAAAAGGATCTGGAAAAAGGACGCTACCTGTTCAATATCGGCAGAATAACTAAAGTCAAAGGACAGGATAAAGCCATTGAGGTTGCAAAAAAAACCGGTTCTAAATTAATCATTGCCGGTTGTGTACAGAATAAAGACGCGGACAAAAATTTCTTCAAACGCTTAAAAAAATCAATTGATCTGCTGGTTGACGTGCAGAAACACCCTGTTGATAAGGATTATTATGCTAAAATAATGAAACCGATATTGGATAGTAAAAAACAAATTATCTACATTGGAGAAATTAACAGTGAACAGAAAAAAATATGGTATCAGCATGCAAGAGCAACTTTATTCCCAATACAATGGGGAGAGCCGTTTGGTCTTGTTTTGATAGAATCAATGGCATGCGGGACTCCAATAATTGCATTTAATGAAGGTGCAGTTCCTGAAATAGTGGTGGATGGTAAAACAGGATTTATCGTAGATTCTCTTGCCGGAATGATTAAATCAGTTGATTATATTGAAAATATTGACCCGTATGAATGCCGAAAACATATTCAGGATAACTTTTCGATAGCAAGCATGGCTTGCAAGTATTCAGATCTGTATCATTGGGTACTTGATAACCAAAAAAAAATAAATAAAAATAAAAAAAATATAGACTCTATGATGCAAGAGTCAAAAGGAAATCATGCCAAAAGACATACCAGTAAGTAATGGATCTCTTCTTGTAAATTTTGACTCGGATTATCAAATTCGGGATATATATTTTCCTCTCATCGGTCAGGAAAATCATTCAAAGGGATATCCTTTCCGGTTGGGAATATGGGTAGACGGACAATTTTCCTGGATGGGATCTGAATGGGAAAAAGATTTAAGATATACAAATGATAGTCTGGTGACCGATATTGTTCTTAAAAACACGGCTTTAGGTTTGAAATTTCACTGTTCTGATACAGTTGATGTTGATATGAATGTATATGTTAAAAAAATTGAAGTTACAAATCTCAGAGATTTTGACCGTGAAGTTAGGATTTTTTTCTGCCATGATTTCTACCTTTATGGAAATGATATCGGGGATACTGCCTATTATGATCCTCGAACTTCTTCTCTAATTCACTATAAAGTGCATCGCTATTTTCTTATTAGCTGCTGCCTGCTTGAAAAATGGGGTGTTGATTATTTTAACTGTGAAAACAAAAAAGAGCAGGAAAATCCTGAAGCAGAAAAAAATATTGTTAAAGGTGAACTTAGTCAAATGCCAGCATCCTGGGGGGCGGTTCATTCAACACTGGGGATCAGATTAAAATTGCCTGCAAAGGGGGAAACAACAGCATATTACTGGATAGCTGCAGGTACAAATTATGATGAAGTTGTTAAACTTAATCAGGAGGTTTATGATAAAACACCTGAAGAGCTTATCAAACGGTCGTTAAAATACTGGAAAACATGGGTTGGTAAAGAGTCGTTTCAATTTGAAGGCTTGCCCAAAACAATTACCGATATATTCAACCGAAGCCTCCTCATTTTAAGAACACAGATTGATAACCGAGGGGGAATTATTGCAGCAAATGACTCCGATATTATCCGCTTTGGAAGAGATACTTATTCTTATATGTGGGGGCGTGACGGGGCATTTGTTGCTGCAGCGTTGGCAAAAGCCGGTTATTCTCATGTATGCAGAAAATTTTTTGAGTTTTGTTTTCATGCTTTATCAAAGGAAGGATATCTCTTCCAGCACTACAACCCCGATGGATCACTTGCCAGCAATTGGCATCCCTGGTTAGTAGACGGGCAACAGGTTCTTCCCATACAGGAAGACTCAACAGCTTTAATTCTCTGGGCACTTTGGATACACTATGATAATTCAAAAGACATAGAATTTATTAGACCTCTTTATAAAGGACTTATTTTAAAGTCAGCGGATTTTTTAGCAAGTTACAGGGACCCGGAGACGCTGCTGCCGTTAGCTTCTTATGATCTCTGGGAAGAGCGTTATGCAGTGCATACTTATACTGTTGCATCAGTTATAGCCGGTCTTAAGGCTGCTGCAAATTTTACAAGACTATTTCAAGATACTTCACTTAGTGAAAAATATGATACAGCAGCTAATGAAATGACTGAGGGGATTTATAAATATCTTTATCATGCAGGTTTAAAAAGATATGCCCGTTCCGGTATAAAAACAGATAAAGGATATAAACTTGATGAAGTAATCGATGTCAGTCTATTGAGTCTGGCGACTCTGGGAGTATTGGATCCCAATGATCCTAGAATGATTGAAACAGCGCTGGCAATACAGAAGCAACTATGGCTTAAAACTCCCATTGAAGGCTGCGCCAGATACCAGGGTGATGTTTATCAACGAGACGATAACAGCCTAAATGAAATCCCCGGCAATCCATGGTTTATCTCAACCCTTTGGTTAGGAGAATATTTTATTGCCCAGTCTAAAAGTCATAAGGAGCTTCAAAAAGCCATACCTTATCTTGAATGGTGTGTTAAAAATGCGCTTCCTTCCGGTGTACTTGCAGAACAAGTACATCCTGTGAATGGATCGCCTCTTTCTGTTTCACCACTCACGTGGAGTCATTCGGCTTTCGTATGGACAATTTTACAATATACCGAAAAATTCAACAATATTAAAGATTCTCATAAAAAAAACAGTTGAGAAATAGATTTCCATAATAAGAGTAAGACATTAAAAATAAATTCAATACCTATTTCACAAGCTCTTTGTTTATAAGCTTCCCGTACCGCAGGTATATCTTTAAAATTTATATATTTATCATCATAGTAACAAAGAAGTAATTCATATTTTTTTATTAAAAAAACTTCTTCTATATAAAACAAATTACTTAAACCTCTTACGCCCGCTTAACAAAATCAGATTTCTTAATTCATTTTCATCTTTAGCAATTAACCAGTTTGTTATAAAATTTTCTTTTTGGACTAAAGTGGCGATAGAAGCCAATGTTTTTAAATGCAGGACTCTTTTGTCGATTGTGCCTCCAAATAAAAATACAACTTTTACACTATTTTCCTTTTCCGTAAATTTTATCCCGTCCTTACATCTTACAATCATCATAAACATTTTATTGTTTCCATCAATAACAATATGCGGAATAGCTAAAAAATCAGATACTGCTGTATTTGATTCCTCCTGACGTTTCATAAATCTAATATATATTTCAGATTCCGGCATTTTAATATCTTCTGCAATATACTTTGATGTAATTTTAAAAAGTTTTTCATAATCAGGACAACCATCCAAATCCAGTATTTTAGCTCCTTTTACTAAATTATCAAAATTATCCTGTTCTATATTATCTCTGTTTATTATTATATCTCTTAATTCATTTTCTAAAAGATTTTCAGTTAATCTTTTATCCGTTATTCTTTTTAATAAATGAAGAAGCGCATATTCTCTATTGCTTTTTTTTCTGCCGTAAAAAAAATAAATACAGAAACATAAAAATAAAAAAATTAAACTGATTTCAATTGCCTGTACACCCAAATCTATAATAAAAAATGAAAATGTAATTATTCCGAATAATTGAATCCATGGGTAAAAAGGTGTTTTAAAACTAGGCCTATAATTAGATAATTTACTCTCTCTCAATATGATAACTGAAATATTCGTTAAAACGTATGAAGTTAAAATTACCGTTGAAGCTGTTTTTACAAGCATTTCTAAAGGAAGCAGTAAAGATAAAAAAATAAAAAAACCGGTAATTATAATAGAAATCGTAGGAGTCTGAAATCTTTTATTTACTTTATTTATAAAATTTGGAACTAAATTGTCCCTGCTTAAAGCTAACGGGTATCTCGAGGCAGACATAATACCGGCATTTGCAGTAGTTATAAACGCAAGTATTGAAGCAATTGATATTGCGATAAAGCCGGGATTACCCAAAATTATCCTTGCAGAGTCTGCAACTGGTGTTAAAGAATCGGCAAACTCTACAGGACTTAAAGTACCTGTTAAAACAAATACAATTATTGTATATAATAAAGTAACAATTATAATAGAAGTAATCATGCCTAACGGAATGTTTTTTTTAGGATTTTTTACCTCTTCAGATATACTGGCTACTTTTAACAATCCTCCAAAAGATATAAAAATAAATCCGGTAGTAATAATGATAGAATTTATATTGATATTCGATGTTATAATATCATTAAAAAATGAATAATTAATCTTTTTAAATCCAAATATACAATAAAAAATCAATAACAATAATAAGGCTGCAACCATTAAAATTTGAAAAATAGTTGCCTCTTTTATACCTATTATATTCAGTAAAATGAAAATCATACATAAGATTCCAGATATTATTAATGGATTAAAATTCATAAATAAATATAAAGCAATTACCTGATGAATGATTTCAGATAAGCCAAATATAGCAAAGGCGCTTTTTAGTGATAAAGCAATCCATCCTAAAAAACCCGATATTGTTCCTATAAAAGGTCCCATACTTCTTTCTATAAAATAATAATCACCGCCTGCCTTGGGCATGGCAGTTGATAATTCTATTATACTTAGAATACCGACAAGAGCCAATATACCGGCAGTAAAATATGAAACAAATAAAATAGGTCCTGTTTTGGCATATGCAATACCAGGTAAAATAAAAATACCTGAACTGATCATTGCTCCTGTTGCAATACTGAAAACGCCAAAAAAATTTACTTCTTTTTTTAATTTCATAAATACTCCAAATTAAAAATATATAAATAATTTTATTTTAATTAATTTTTATTGTCAATTTTATTTATAATGTTAATCCTTTTACCCTTAATTAAAATTGACACAATATTACCTTTTTGTTATATTTCGGTAATACAATTTTAATTAAGGAGTATTTTAATGTCAGGGCATAGTAAATGGTCCACCATTAAGCATAAAAAAGCGGCTAATGATAAAAAGCGCGGAAAAATATTCACAAAAATAATAAAAGAATTAACCATATCTGCTAAACTGGGAGGAAGTGATCCAGATTCTAATCCGAGACTAAGGACAGCAATGATCAAAGCTAAAGAAGTTAATATACCGAAAGATACTATAGAAAAAGCAATTAAAAAAGGCGCAGGGGAGTTAGACAGTGCAAATTATGAAGAATTTGCATATGAAGGATACGGACCAGAAGGTGTAGCATTTTTAATGGAAATAATGACTGATAATAAAAATAGAGCAGCATCTGATGTAAGATCAACGATGACGAAACATGGAGGCAATCTGGGTGCTAACGGATGTGTAGCTTTTATGTTTGATAAAAAAGGTATAATTGTATTTAATAAAGATGTTATAACAGAAGACAAAGCTATGGAAATCGGTATTGAAGCGGGAGCCGAAGATATCTCGGTTGAGGATAACAGTATTGAAGTTATTACAAGTGTTGAAAATTTTGCAAAAGTTTTAAATGCATTTGATAATTTAAATATCAAACATGAATCAGCAGAAATCACAATGCTTCCAAACACCTATCAAGAGGTACCGAATGATAAGATTGACAAGATACTTGCCTTAATAGATAAACTTGAAGACCTTGATGATATACAGAATGTATACACAAATCTTCAGATCCCTGACGACTATAATGTATGACTGTAATAGGTATTGACCCCGGGATAGAAAGAACTGGTATCGGCATAATTGAAGAAAAAAATAATAAGCTTTTTCTTATATACAATAAGCTTATAAAAACATCTCCAAAAGATACTCAATCCCAAAGGCTTTATCATTTATACAATGAACTAGATAAGATAATTAATTCATACAAAATAGACTTTGCATCTGTTGAGAAGATATTTTTTACTAAAAATATAAAAACGGCAATGAATGTATCCGAAGCAAGAGGAGTAATATTGCTTGTACTGGGAAAAAATAGCATACCCGTATATGAATATACACCTTTACAGGTTAAACAGTCATTGGTAGGTTACGGCAATGCATCAAAAAATCAGATACAGCAATTTGTAAAAATAATGCTTAATCTTAAAGACCTGCCGAAACAGGATGATATTGCTGACGGCATTGCTCTTGCAATTATACATATTAATACTTATAAAACATTATCTAAAATCAGGAAGGATACAAATTGATTAGTTTTATCAAAGGCAGTATTTATGATATAAAAGAAGACTCGGTTGTTTTAGAATGCAACGGCATCGGTTATAAAATATTATGCCCGCTTGCAGATATAAGCAAACTTGCCGGTAAAAAGGATCAGCAAATTTTACTTCATACATATCTGATTCATAAAGAAGACAGCATGACTTTATACGGTTTTTTGAGTGAGGATACAAAAAAAGGTTTTTTACTTCTTCTAAAAGTCGGAGGGATTGGTCCGAAAGCAGCAGTAAAAATATTATCGCATCTTAATACGGATGAATTATATAAATGTATTGAGAATGAAGATTTAAACTCATTAAAAAACATACCCGGTATAGGGCCTAAAATGGCAAAAAAAATTATTTTTGACTTAAAAGGTGTTATACCGCATTTTGATGATGAATTAAACACAGAATATGGTAAAATTGAGAATGATCTTATATCTGCCATGATTAATCTTGGATATAAAGAAGCAGATATAAGACAAAAAATTAAAGAATTAAAACCGGTAAGCGACAATTTTGAAATAGAGTTTAAAAAATTATTAAAAAAATTAGCGAGATAATGAATGAATAATGAAGTATTCTCATCCCAGTACGGTAGAGATAACGAGTATGACAGATCCTTAAGACCAAAATCATTAAAAGAATTCATAGGTCAGAAAACATTCACAGATAATCTGGATGTTTATATAAAAGCGGCAAAAAACAGGAATGATCATCTTGATCATATCATACTGTCGGGTCCCCCAGGGCTTGGTAAAACCACTCTTGCCTCTATAATTGCACGGGAAATGAATGTTAATTTTAAATCAACAAGCGCTCCGATGCTTGATAAAACGGGTGATCTTGCTGCGATACTGACCGATATTGAAGAGGGTGATGTTTTTTTTATTGATGAAATACACAGGCTTAAAAGAAATATAGAAGAAGTATTATACTCTGCAATGGAGGACTATACAATAGATATCATAATAGGCCAGGGACCGGGCGCAAAGTCCGTAAAGATATCAATCTCTCCCTTTACACTTATTGGTGCAACCACACGTTCCGGTTTAATATCATCTCCTTTATTATCAAGATTCGGTATTAATGGCAAACTGGAATTTTATAAGCATGATGAAATTAAAACTATCCTGCAGAGGTCATCAAACCTTCTTAACATTAAAATTGAAGATGATGCGGCAGATATTTTAGCAAAATGTTCACGCGGCACGCCAAGAGTTGCAAATAATATATTAAAACGGATAAGGGACTTTGCAGAAATTGAAGGATCGGGTATTATTACCGAAAAAATATCTAAACTGGCTCTTAAGAGAATGAAAATAGACCACCTGGGGTTAAATAAAATAGATATAAGCATATTAAAAATACTTATAGAAAATTATGACGGGGGTCCGGTAGGCTGTAAAACAATAGCAGTGTCTATCGGGGAAGAACCGGAAACAATTGAAGAAGTATATGAACCCTTTTTAATCCAGCTTGGTTTTATAAAACGAACCTCAAGAGGCAGAATGGCTACAAAAAAGGCATATATGCATCTCGGTCTTGAGTATAAATTTAATGAACAAAAATTACTTTTTGATGAATAAATCTATTTAAAAATTCTAAAAGCTATTCGATAATAAAATAAGAGATTTTTGTATCTTTGTGTCTAATGGTTATTATGTTTACTTAACAATACTGGATATATCTTATAATAATTTATAAACAGGAGTAATAATTTAATGATAAAAAATAGAATAATTATAATGTTAATAATGCTCTCAGTATTCTCATGCAAAACAATGATAGAAAAAATTGCCGATGAAACAAATGAATCCAAAATAATAAGAGTAAAAATTTTAAATGATAAGGATGTAAAAGTATTTTTAACAAAAGATATTATAATTGAGGATGATTTAACAAAACAAATTATAAGTTTTCCTAACAAAGTAAAAACACTGATTATATCACAGGAAAACAGCGATACATTACTGAACGGTAAAAAAATGATGAATCCGATTGTAATTAAATCTTTGGATAATAAAATGGTCAGGATCAATAATGTAAAATACTTCGGCAGTATTAAAATTAATCCGGATGAAGATTTTTTTGAAATTATTAATATTATTCCCATGGAGACTTATCTGATGTCTGTAATTTTATCCGAGATACCTATAAGTTTTAATATAGAAGCTGTTAAAGCACAGACAATAGTAGCAAGAACATATGCACAGTTATTTGTAAATAAATACTCGGACAGAAGAGACTTTGATGTAGACAACACAACAAATTATCAGGCATATAAGGGATTTAACATCTGCCTTGGTTATTCTTACATAAAAAAACTGGAACAGGCAGTAAAAGAAACCAACGGTTTAATAATTGTTTATGATGATAAACCTATAATAGCTTATTTCCATGCAAACTCAGGCGGTAAAATAAGAAGCGGCGGAGAATACTTCGGAAAGCATTCCGACCTGCCCTATCTGATAAGTCAGGATGATCCGTATTCTGTAAATTACCCCGGCAGCAAGTGGGAATATAAGATAAATCTGGACATTTTTAAAGAAGCATTTGATTTAACAAGTGATCCTCAGTTTGATGATTTTATTTATAATAAAGACGGCTTTATTGAAGAAATTGATATTAATGATAAAATATTTTATCCGAAAGAAATCAGGAAAACAATAGGTTATACAAAATTAAAAAGTGAAAGATTTAAGGTCTTTTTTAACCAGGATGGAAAATCATTATTATTTACAGGTATCGGCTACGGGCATGGTGTAGGCATGAGTCAATGGGGAGCACAGGGTATGGCAGAAGAAGGTTTTAATTATAAAGATATAATAAAATTTTACTACCCTAATACTGAAATCAAAAACATTTTAAAATGAAAACCGACTTATTTTATTTTAATTTACCGGATTATTTAATAGCACAAAAACCTTCAAAAAAAAGATCGGACTCAAGACTTTTAGTATATTACAGAAATAAAGATATAATTATTGATTCATATACAAAAAATCTTTGTGAGTTTATAAATAAAGATTATTTTTTGGTTTTTAATAACTCAAAGGTTATTCCTGCAAGGCTTAATATAAAAAAAAAAGAGAATAACCGTAATGGTGAATTACTGGTACTTAAAATAATCAATGAATATGAAATAGAAGTATTAATGGATAAAGCAAAAAAATATCCTGATGAGACTGTAATTATCCTACCGCAAAATAAAGAAGCATTAATAACAAAAACTCTAAATGACGGGGTTAAATTACTTAAATCGGATAAGCCTGTTTTTACTATTAATTATCTTGATAAAAACGGTTATGTCCCCCTGCCCCCGTATATCAGGAATAAAAAAACACTAAAATTTGACAGGGATAGATATCAGACAACATTCAGTAAAATTTACGGATCATCTGCTGCTCCTACTGCAGGATTACATTTTGATAAAACAATATTTAATTCATTAAAAAAACACAGCATTGATTATGCTTTTGTCTCCCTTCATGTAGGTCTTGGGACATTCCAGCCGATCTATACACAAAATATAGAAGAGCATAAAATACATGAAGAAGAATATTTTATTGAAAGAAATGAAGCCGATAAGATTAATAAAGCAATAAATAACAAAAAAATAATCCCGGTTGGCACAACATCACTAAGAACACTGGAAACAGCATATAATAACGGTAAAATTAAATACGGCAATGGAGTATCAAATTTATATATCTACCCTTCATATAAATTTGAAGTTGCAGACGGATTATTAACAAATTTTCATACACCTAAATCATCCCTGCTTGTACTTGTATCGGCAATCTTAGGCAGAGATAAACTTTTTGAAATTTACGACTATGCCATAAAAAAAGAATACAGATTTTTCAGTTACGGCGATGCAATGCTGATCTTATGAAAACATAAAATAAATTTTATTATATTTATACTATTTTATAAATAAAGACTTGAAAACAAGTTAATTATGATATATATTAATTAAAATTATTGGGGGATTGGCGCAGTTGGTTAGCGCGCTTGCTTGACATGCAAGAGGTCACTGATTCGAGTTCAGTATCTCCCAATTATATTTTATTTTAAAAAGATTAATTAATTTAAAATTCAATAAATAAATTAAAAATATTATGAATAATATTGATATTTCGTTTATATATAATTAAGAAATATAAAAAACTATTCTGTTAAAAAAAATTATCATTTTTATTTTCAAACTTAACAAAATTCTCCTTTAAATACGATTAAAAAAACAAATAAAACAAAGAATATAAAAGATTTAACAAGAAAAAGCTAATATTTACATTTAAAATGATCTAAAATAACAAATAATTGGATCAAATAAATAATCCAAGTTAATCCAGGAAACCTAAGTAAAAATACTTTTTTTAAGAATTTAATATTATACTGTCATAAATAAAAGCATTGTAAAACTTTAAATCTATCTTGACATATATAAAAGAAATGAATAATATACAGTCTGATTCGGGAGTAGATTTTGACTTACAGAGACACTAAATTAATAAAAAACACAATAATTAAATCAATAATTATCTTATCTTTTTCGTTAGTTATTGCTATAACATTGGGTATAATATTAGGCAGTCTTAATAATACAAAAAATATAGATACATTATTAGAAGTTAAAAAACCTGCATTACCCAGTATTTTATATGACAGGAACGGTGATGTAATTACTACATTTTACTCTGATGAAAAAAGAGAATTAATTACACTGGATGCCGTCCCTGATTATCTCGTAAATGCATTAATAGTATATGAAGATGAAAGCTTTTTTCATCATAAAGGATTTAATGTTCTGGCTATACTCAGAGCTGCAATCAACAATGCTTTACATAGACCCGTGAGCGGTGCAAGTACATTAACACAACAGCTTGCAAGAACATTATTTTTAACTCATAAATTTTCCTGGACAAGAAAAATAAAAGAATTGTGGATCGCAATTCAATTAGAAAAAAAATTTACAAAAAATGAAATATTAACTCTATACTTAAATCATGTTCCCCTGGGATATGGTACAAACGGTGTTGAAGCAGCCGCAAAATTTTATTTTAATAAAGATGTCGGTGAGTTAAGTTATGCAGAAGCTGCATCTATAATAACATTAATATCAAATCCGACACATTATTCATTTATAAGATTCCCAAAAAATCATAAAAAGAAACAGCTTAAAGTATTGGATAAAATGGTAAAAGCAGGTATTATTACAAATTTAGAAGCAGAAAACAGCTTTAATGAATTCTGGATAAAATGGGAGTCAACAACACATACTTCAAGAGGTGCTTTTTTTAACAGAGAAGACAAAGCACCGTTTTTCAGTGATTGGGTAATGAATGAACTTGCGAATGAACTTCCGACCGTTGATATTTTCAGAGACGGGTTAAGGATTTATTCTACACTTGATCTTCATTGGAATAAAGTAGTACAGGATATGTTGATTGAAACACTGGATGAACAACAAAAAATTTTTGAAGATTATCAAATAAAAACATATAATATCGTACAAAAACAATATCTTGATACTCTTGCTTTAATGAGTGATGTTTTTAGTTTAACTAATGTAAATTTTAATTATAATAGAAATGTAAAACTTGGTTTAACAGATGCAAATAAAGATATTATGCCTCCATTAAATCTTACTGCTCAAATTTTAGGGCTTAATTTACTGGATACTTCAACAGAAATTATGCTTAACAAAGAAGAGCAAACCAAAGAACTGCTTTCTCAGGTACAGGGAGCTTGTGTTGCAATCGATAATGAAACAGGTCAGATAATTGTAATGATCGGCGGTAAACAATTTGATCCAAATAACAGATTTAATTATGCTATGCAGAGTGAGAGACAACCCGGAAGTGCATTTAAGCCTTTTATTTATTCCGCTGCATTTGATACAAAAATTTTTACACCGGCATCTGTAGTTGTAGATAAACCGAGGCAATTTATAATAGGTGATGATCCGGACGACTGGTATGAACCGTATAATTATGGAGCCAATTATTATGGTGTTGTAAATTTAAGAAGAGCCTTAAGAAGAAGTATGAATATACCGGCTTGTATAGTTTTTAATGAAATAGGAAAAAATAACGGATATAAGGTACCTATAGACAGAGCAGCATTATTACTGGGTATTAACTCTCAGGAAGAAATAAATAGAAGATTTGAGCCTACAATCAGTACAGCTCTTGGGACAGGATCCGTATCACCAATAGAAATGTCAACGGCTTTTTCGATATTTGCAAACCTTGGTAAAAAAAGAATACCAAACTGTATAATAAAGGTTGAAGATAATAACGGTAAAGTTATTTATGAGCCTTGGAAAGAATTACAAAGATATTATAGAGAAAATGATAAAAAATTACAGGTTATTTCTCCGCAGAATGCATATATAATGACCAGCATCTTAAAAGATGTAGTTAATAATCCTGACGGTACATTATGCTGGATCAAGCAAAGACTGTTGGATCAAGGAAAAGAATTTCCGGATGTAGAGTTTGCTGCAAAAACCGGTACTACTCAAAACTGGAGTGATGCATGGACAATATCATATTCACCTTCTATAACCGCTACCGGGTGGGTAGGCTTTGATACATATGGTTTAAGTTTAGGTTATGAACAACCCGGTGCAAAAGTTGTCGGACCAATAATTCTGGAATTTATGCGTCAATATCATATGAATATGCCTAAAACAGTATTTAAGAAACCTGATGGACTAGCAATGGTAAAAGTCTGTAAAAATTCAGGTTTAAAACCCTCCAAATATTGTAGAGAAGAAGATCTTTATTATGAATATTTCTTACCGGGTACAGTCCCTACACAGGAATGTAATTATTGTAAGCAAAGTATTGTAAGAGATGAGAGAAATTTGGAAATTTTTAATGAAAAATTAGATAGTAAATTTCAAGATACCGATTTTGATAAATTTTTTGATAATGATAAAATAAATGTTGACACATCAATATTAAAAGAATTTCAGTCATCAGACAAGGATTTTAAAATTGATGACAATGATGTAAATTTTAATTTTGATGAAATTGATACCGACAGTTTTTATGAAGAAAAAAAAGAAACACCAACACCTATGAATAATGATGACAGTAATGTAAATAATAATAACAATAATGATTTAACTAGTGATACTCAATAGTATCTAAAAATAAAATTTTGATAAACCAGCTTACTACTATAATAAATTAATTAAGGATTTTTATTAATGGATAACACTATAAAAAAAACTCAAATTTATGATATTCATAAAGAACTCAATGCAAATATTGTTAATTATAACGGTACATATCTGCCTATATATTACAGCAGTATTCAAAATGAACATAATGCAGTAAGGAATCATATCGGTTTATTTGATGTATCACATATGGGCAATCTGATAATTAATACAAAAACCAGAAATGAGGCAATATCATTTTTTAATTACCTGCTCCCTAACAATTATAGTAATATTGTACCGCATAAGGCAATATACAGCACTATGTTAAATCATAATGGTTGTGTTATAGATGATCTTATTGTAATGTCTGTCTCTGAAACCTCATATCATATAATTGTTAATGCAGCAAATATTCAAAAAGATTATGAATGGATACTAAAAAATAATAAAAATGATAACATTGAAATAAAAAATATGTCTGATAATTTTTCCATTATAGCTGTCCAAGGACCAGAATCAGAAATATTTTTAAAGGAAGAATTTAACTTTGATATCTCCGATTTAAAATCATTTGAATTAAAAAACATAAAATTAAATAATTATGAATTCATTATATCAAAAACAGGCTATACAGGTGAAAACGGTTATGAAATAATAATTAATAACGAAAATGCATGTGAATTATTTAAAGATCTTTTAAATAAGGGTAAAGCCTATAATTTATTACCATGCGGTTTAGGAGCTAGGGATATCTTACGTCTTGAAGCTGCCCTACCCCTTTATGGGCATGAACTTGATGAGGAGCATTCTCCACTGCAAACAAATATTTTTTGGAGTGTTAAATTAAATAAACCTGATGATTTTATAGGCAAAGATTCTTTATTAAAAAATAAAGATAATTATAAAGATAAATTATTAGGCTTTACCGTTGAGTCTAAATCTATCCCAAGAAGTAAAATGATAATTATTAACAACAGCGGTAATAAAGTCGGGTATGTAACGTCAGGTACTTATTCTCCATACTTGAAAAAAAATATTGGATTGGCTTATATAAATAATGAAGTAATTAATAATGCTGATGAATTATTCGTACAAATCCGTAATAACAACGAAAAAATAAAAATTGTCGACATTCCTTTTTATAAAAAAAAATAATAATACAGGAGCAAGGCTTTGACTTATTTTCCTCATTCTAAAAATGATATTAGTGAAATGCTTAATAAGATCGGATTAAAAGATATCGATGATTTAAAAAAACTTATTCCGGCAAATTACTGGTTAAAATCATTAGATATCCCTTCGGGTAAAACCGAATTAGAAGCATATTTAGAATTTAAAAATATATCTGACCTAAACAAAAATTACAAAGCTATTTTCCTGGGAGCAGGAGCTTATAATCACTATATCCCTGCTGCTATAGATGAAATAGTATCCAGACATGAATTTTACACGGCATATACTCCATATCAGTCGGAGGTATCACAGGGAACATTACAGGCTATTTTTGAATATCAAACATATGTCACAAATCTTACAGGCATGGATGTATCCAATGCTTCAATGTATGACGGTGCAACAGCATTAGCAGAAAGTACAATAATGTCAATAAAAACTACAGGAAAAAATAAAATTTTAATTGATAAATTTATCCATCCTGAATATATAGAAGTTTTAAAAACATATATGAGTCCATTAAACGTACAAATAGATATATATGAATCAAATCCATTTTTATTTGATTTAAAAGATTTTAATAATTACTGGAATGATGAATATGCCTGTTATGCATTTGCTTCACCAAATTTCTGCGGAACCGTTTTAGATATTAGTAAATTAGCTGATGTAATTCATAATTCTAAAAGCAGCTTAATACAAGTAATTAACGAGCCGCTATTTTTGAGTATTTTTAAAAAACCATCCGATTTTGATGTTGATATAGTATGCGGCGATTTTATGAGTTTTGGTATTCCTTTAAGTTTTGGCGGCCCATATCTCGGTTTTATAGCCTGTAAAAAAAACTATATGAGGAAATTACCCGGCAGAATAATCGGGCAGACTATTGATAAAAACGGCAAAGCTGCATATATACTTACTTTATCTGCAAGAGAGCAGCATATAAGAAGAGACGGGGCAACTTCAAATATATGTTCTAATCATAATCTTTGTGCTATACGTGCCGGTATATATCTTAGCCTGCTTGGAAAAAATGGATTAAAAGAATGCGGCTTAAAGAATCTGGAAAATGCTCAATATCTTCGTGATGAAATAAATAAACTGGATAATTTTCAATTTGTTAATGAACAAACTTTTTTTAACGAATTCGTAATTAAAACAGATATTGAGTATAATAAATTAAAAAAAGCACTGGATGAAGCCGATATACTTTCATTCCTGCCTTTAAATACAATAAGTCCTTTATTAAAAAGTGCTTATTTAATTTGTGCAACGGAACTTAATACAGATATACAAATCAATAACTTAATTAACACATTACGGAGCTTATAAAAATGATTGATAAAAACTTAATTTTTGAAAAAAGCAATGATACATTAAACTATATAGGTTTCAATTTAAAAAATAATGCTGATGAAATAAAAAAAAACATACCTGATTCATTACTTAAAAAAGAAGAAATTAATTTACCTTCATTGAGTGAGAATGAGATAGTTCGTCATTATATAAATCTGTCGAATAAAAATTTTGGTGTTGATAAAGGTTTTTATCCATTAGGCAGCTGCACCATGAAATATAATCCAAAAATCAATGAAAAAATTTCCAATTTTGACTCCTTTTTATTATGTCATCCATATTCAGATAATAAAAGAATACAGGGTAATCTAAATATATTATATTATTGTAAAAAATTTTTATTAGAAATCGTAGGTATGGATGATTTGACGCTTTCCCCCTGTGCTGGAGCTCATGGAGAATTAACAGGGCTCTATGTAATCAGAAAATATTTTAAAAATAAAAATGATAAAAGATCAATTGTTTTAATACCTGATTCTGCACATGGCACTAATCCTGCATCAGCTACTATGGCAGGTTTTAAATCAATCACTGTAAAATCTGATCCTGATGGATTTGTAGATTTAGATGATTTTAAAAATAAAATTAATAATGATGTTGCAGCTTTTATGATTACCAATCCAAATACACTCGGCTTATTTGAAAAAAATATAGATAAGATTGTAAAATTATGTAAAGAGCATGATATTCAACTTTATTATGACGGAGCAAATTTAAATGCATTCTTAGGTATATGCAAACCGGGTGATTTAGGCTTCGATGTTGTTCACATAAATTTACATAAAACATTTGCAACACCTCATGGAGGAGGAGGACCTGGTGCAGGTCCATTAGCAGTAAAAAAACATCTAAGTGATTTTTTACCGGGAGAGGATATAATACTTGAAAATAATAATTTTAAAATTATAAAAAGAAATAAAAAAAGTATAGGTAAAGTCAGAGCTTTTTATGCTAATTTCAGTGTTGTCTTAAAAGCATATATTTATATTTATATATTAGGTAAAGATGGATTATCAAAAACAGGATTAATATCTTTACTTAATGCTAATTATTTAAGCAATCTTTTAAAAAAACATTTTGAGTTTGCCACCAGATATAATACTATGCATGAATTTGTTATTACTTTAACAGATATTTGTAAAAATAATAATATAACTGTAATGGATTTTGCAAAAAGAATACTTGATTACGGTTATCATGCTCCAACAGTAAGCTTCCCTCTAATAATACATGACTGTCTTATGATAGAGCCGACTGAAACAGAATCAAAAACTACTCTTGATAATTTTGCGGCCACTTTAATAAGCATATTAGCAGAAGCAGAAAATAATGCGGAATTATTAAAAAATGCTCCTATAAATACGCCTATATCACGTGCAGATGAAGTTAAGGCAGCAAGAGAGCCTGTATTAAAATATGAAAAAGAAAAAAATTAAATAAGTATAGCTGTAAATCATCTTTTTCTTACCTTACTGTGTTCCAAATCAAGAATAAACTCAACTTCTCCAATTGATAAATCCAGTGATTTAGCTATTTCATCTATAGTCCAGCCTTGCTTTTTAAGTTTAAGTATTACTTCTCTTTTAGAATCATCATTATTCATTTTATCCTGTACAATAGTACTTTTTGAGCTGTTGGATAATAAAGATTGTAATAATTTAATTTTTTTATCAGTATCATGATTTAAATTAACTATTTGAGTCTCAGCTTTTACCAGCCATTCTCTATATTTATTAATTACATCTATTCTTGCTTCTAAATCCTCTACCAATGAATCCATTTGCTTAAATTTATCTATAACCTCAGCTACTTTTTTTTCAGATTTTGTTATTAAGTTGGCATCCTTTTCAAAATTTTTAAAGCTCTTTTCATAAGTATTTCTTTTAAACTCTAAATCACTATATTGTTTTAATAAATTGTCAAACTTTTTATTAAGATCGTCAGTAACATCTTTTATATTATCTATTGATTTTATTGATTTATTTAATATAGTATCTTTCTGTTTCAGTTCTTCCATATTCTTATCTAATTTAAAAAATTTTTTATTTACATTCTCAATTTTTTCTTCAACATTTGTTATCATTAATTTTGCATTTTTAATATTATCAATTTTTTGATTAACGCTATCTGAAATCTGTTCAAGTTCACCTAATACATTCTCAACATTTTCTATTCTCTTTTTTTCATCTAATATTAATCTGTATTTTTCTAATGATGATGCTGCAACACTTTCAATATTCATCATTTTCTTCTCAACCTTTAATATTTCATTTCTATCTTTTTTAATATTAATTATATCTTCTTTAATTGTTTTTAAATCATTATTCAACTTATCTTTTAATAGATCTGCTCTATCATAAAGTTTTGTAGCTTTTTCAAATCTCTTGATTTCTTCATCTATTTTTTCAATCTTTTTATCCAATCCATTTGCATGCTCTAAGAATCTTGCAGAAAATCTATCATCAATTTGTTTCATATTTTGCTGTATATTAACCATTTCTTTTCTATATTGATTAATTTTATCTACTGCTTCCCTTTCAATTAAATTAAAATGCTCTTTAAGCTTTATGGTGCCGTCATTATATACATCATTAATTGCTTTTTTACCGTCATCAATTTTTAAAGCAACCTCTTGATCAATCTTTGTTTTTAAATTATCAAGATCATTCTTCATAATTTTAAAATTATTTACGAATTCACTTAATTTATTTGCATTATCAGCAACAAGCTTTTCTGCATTCTCTCTATAATATTTTTCGATTTCATTTTTAAATCTTTCAATCTCTCCTGCATTATCTTCCAAAGTTTTTCTTGTCCAATTTTCAATCTCATTAACAAAATTTTCCTTCATTTTATTAATAGAATCCGATGAATTAGATTTTAAATCTTCAATATCATATTTAAAATCTTCAATCTTAACGTTCATATCTTTAATAATTTCAGTAATATTATTATCCCAATTGCCTAAATTTGTATTGATATTATCTTTAAGTTTTATATACAATTCATTTAATTCTTTTTCATTATTATTAAACCGGTTATTTATTTCCATAAATAATTTATTTTGCAAATCACTTGATATAGTTTTTAAATTACTTTCCGTATTATTTTTTAATAATTCAATTTCAGACATAAAACCTGATATACTGTTATCAATTTGATCTATCTTATTTTTATTTTCACTAAATTTAAACTCCATATTAGAAATTGTATCATTTGCTGCCTTTATATAATTTTCAATCCTTTCATTAAAATCATGTATTTTTTCTTCAACTAAATTACCGTTTTCCAGTAATGTTTCATCTATTTTATCACCAAAAGAATCAATTTTTGATTTTAATTGACTTTCTAAAATATTATTATTGTTTATTAAGGAATTTTCAATTGAAGATATTTTCTTTGACATTTCATTCTGTATACTCAGTAATCTTTTTTCAACATCTTTATATGTTTTTTCAAATCTGTCATAAATATCATTTGTTTTAGAACCTGTCTCTTTAACAAACCCCTGCAAATCTTTATCTATACCTGTAAATATTTTTTTCTTTTCATTGTCAAAATATTCTCTAATTTTAATCAAATTTGCACTAAGTAATTTTTTATATTTATCAATCTCTCCATGATATCCATGTCTAAGATCACTAGATTTTTTATCAAACTCATCTGTTATCACTTTTTGTTTTTCAGAAATTTCAAATATCTTACCATTAAAATCACCGGATATTTGATCTAATTCATTTTGTAAATTATCAATCATCCCAGCAATTTCATTAGCTTTACTTATTGATTTTTCATGTCTGCTCTTTAATTCTTCTTCAAAATTAACAGATTTATCAAGGGCTTCCTTACCAATATTTTCAATTTCTTCATAAATTTTTATTCTGAATGATTCCAGTCTTGACTTTATATTATCAAAAACTTCCAATTCTAATGATATACCCAATTCATTAATATTCTTCATATGCATATCATATTCTTCAATTTTTTCATTAATATCTTTATAAATATTACTCTTTATCCTGTTCATTCTTTCCGTTGTATCTTTTAAGAATGCTTCAAAATCAAGAGCTTTACTGGAAGCCTCACTTTCGATTTTTCTAAAATTAGCCAACAAAGTTTTATATTTATTTTCAACATCTTTTGCAACAATTGTAACGCTTTTTGTAGCATTAAGCTTAATTTTTTCCCCAAATTTTTCTATATTCGCCGTTAAAACACCATAATATTTTTTCATTTCTTCAATTTGTTTTATTTTATTTTCCTCAAGATCCTTTTTAATTATACTGCTAATATTTTCACAATTTTCATCAATCTTTGAAATATAATTAGAATAATTATTAATCTTTTCTTCAAGTCTCGATTGTAATCCGATTTCTATATCTTCAACTTCTTTATTTTTTTCATTTATCATGTTTTCATAATCTTCTTTTAATTTATAAAAATCATTTTCAACTTCTTTGAAAAAATCATTTCTTAACCCGTTTATTGTCCCTTCAATATTATAAAGTTCGTTTTTAAATGTTTCTGCATTTTCTTGTAAAACTTTCTTTTGATTATTTGTAAAATCAATCAATTTTATTTGTGTTTCTTTTAAATCTTTTCTAAGATCAATTCCCGACTCTTTTATATTTTTAATCATTTCTTCACGTCTTACATCAATCTCTTTCCTCATAACAACCATTTCTTTTTTAACATCTTTCATTTCATTTACAGTATCTTTCAATAGTTTATCAGAAATTAATTTTAAAGACTGTATATTATCTTTTCTAAAATCATCCTCAATTTTATTTAAATCCCTGTCAACAATAGCTATCTGTTTTTTAAATTTATTAATTCTTGTATCAACACCCTTAATAAATTCTTTTTCGTTTTGTATTTCAGTAATCTGAGTATTTATATCCCCAATTTCTTTATCAATCATATCTATCTTCTGATAAAACATGCTTATTTTTTCTTTTTCACGTTCCAATAATTCCATTCTTTGCTCTACCGCATTAATAGATTTATTAAAATCATCAAGTATATTTTTACCCTTTTGGAATGTTACCTCAACACAATTATCAAAATCCTTAAAGTCCTGAAGTCTCTCATCAGCAAAATCCGATAATTCCTGTTTAATAGTCTTTGATAATCTTGCTATTTTTTCAAAATTTCTGTTTTTTTGATCTATCTGTCGATAAACCAAAACAACAATTATTGATGCGATTAAACTAGAAATAATAGGTAGTATTATTGTCATACATCCCCCCCCATTAATAATAGAAACTTTATATTATTTTAAGAATTTTATATTATTTAGAATTTGATGTCAAATGATTTTTTTAATAATTATGTTATTTTACTAGAATTTATAGTGTAATTTTATAAATTTAATTAAATTTATACAAATTTTTAACAAATTTTTATATTTTTATCTATTTTTAAATTAAATAATCTTTAAAATAAAATACTATTTAATGATTATCTGTACCACTAGGTCCGGGACTTGCATCAACTTTTAAATTTACTGTAATAATTGATGATTTTATTGATTCAGTAAAATCCTTGCTAATTTCACCTGCCGAGTTATGCCCTTTTGCAATAATCCAGATATACATTTTATAAGTTTTATCCGTACCGACTGTTTCAACCGGGCTTATACCCATTTCATCATAATAATCCTGATCATAAAAACCCTTAAAATCAGGATCATTCTCACCCCAATCTTCTCCTTGATATTCATCATAATTCGGGAAAATCTCTTCCATAAAAATATAATCCTCACCTGAGTTTATCTTCGGATTATAGTCACCACTCAAATCCTTAATTATAGACTCATCATTATGAAAACAAAATCTCACATTATCATTATTGCCTTTTTCATCCAATACTTCATTAAGCATATTATTAGTTACAGGAATAGTAATCAGTTGATATATATCATCCTTATCAAATATATCATCAGGAAATCTGTCAAACTTAGTATAATCTTCCAATTCAGAAAAATCGGAATTTCTCCCGGTCAATATAGGTATTTTTACTGCAGCTCTCTTTGCATTACTGGAATTAGTAAAATAATAATAAACATCATATCCGCAGCAAAGTTTATCACCGGCATCTTCTTCTTCATTATATGCATAAAAATATACTTTAACTGTACCCGTACCATTATTTTCCACATGAACATTACGAGGTTCCTGGAAATAAATCAAATTATCCTCCAATCCGCAGGTATTTAAAAAAATAAGAGGTATAAAGAAAAAAACGATCTTCGCATAAGTTAATATAATTTTATTCATAATTTTTATTTAAGCTTCATTATTTTTTTATTATTTTATAAAACAAAAAAATATAAAATTTCTAAAAAATTATCTTAGCATTAATAAAAGTAAATTAAAAAAATAATTTACAAAAATATTTCAACAATTTAATATATTTTTGTATATTTTTTAAATAATAATATAATAATTAATGTTGATAATGATATTAACAAAATATTTAAAAAATCTAAAAATATATTATTAAAATAAAATAAAGATATAATGATAATAAAAAAAATAAGTATAAATGTAATATAAAATATAATCATCTTAAATATATTTTCACTTAATCCGACATATCCTGATATAATACAAACTAAAAATAATATTAAATAAAAAAAATATCCTGATAAATTTTTTATAAATATTATATTAGGAAGATTGTTATTAATATTTGTTATAATTTGATAATCATATATATTATTAATAGGGGTATTAATCAATTCATCATTATCTACAAGCAATGATAATTTATTATTTAAATTACTTTGATTACTAGAATTAATAAATTTTGAATAATTAATTAATGAACATCCGTTTTTATCTATCGGAATTTTTATTATCTGATTTTTATTATTATTGATATTTTTTAAAATAATTTTATCTCCAAATATAACATCTATATTATCCTTACTTATATTATAATAGTCAGATATTATTAACAATGGCAATGTCATTAAATAATTTTCTATAACTTCATATAAGTTGCTATATATATCATATTTATATCCATACAACATTTTATATAAAGAATTATCATTAATTAACTTTCTATCAATTTTATAACATTTTTTTAAAAGTTTATTAAAATATTTTTTATCCTTTAATAAAGAATTATCCGCTTTTGATAAACGTGTTAAATCATTTACAATACCACTTAATATATAATCAATTTCTTTTTTTGATTCCGGTAACGACAAAATATACCTGATTTCACTTTTCATATCATCATTCATATTACATGAAATGAGATACTTATAAATTAATTGAATTATCTTTTTATGATTCCTATCAATTCTTCCCCTGATTATTTCTAATTCTAATTCAAAATTATTTACTATTTTTTCTATCTCAGAGTTAATATAATAAATATCATTTTTATCTAAATATTTCCTATTTTTATAATCAATATTGCCTTGATTAAATAAAATATTTTTGTCCTTAAATAATTTATATGTTTTCGATTTATTATTAAATTGTATTTTATAGCCATCAAGTATTAATCTATCAATATAAATACCTTCTCTTAAATCAGATAAATTAATATCTTTAACCTCATCATATCTTATTACTAAAGGCATTTTTCTTATTACATGATCATAATCTTCTTTTAAATAAAAAAGTCCAATATCCTTTAGATATTTCTGTAAGTACTCATCAGGTAATACAATTGAATCAATAGAAACAGCTTTATTCATCGTACCTTTAATATTTTTTAATGTATTAAATTTATTTTTATAATAAATAAAATTTTCACTATTAATATTTTTTTTATTTAGATTAGATATATTATTTATTTTATAATCAAAAAAAATATTGCAATGATTTAAAATATTATAATTCTTTTGTATTAAATTTTTAAAATAACCAGTATTATTTAATAATCCATATATATGAATTTTATGTTTAATATTATTCTCAGACTTGCAATCGAAAGCATTTTTTAAAATATTTTTATTATTATTGATAAATATTATCTTCAAAGATGAATGATAATCATTTTTACTGTTAAATATTTTTATGTTTAATTTATAATTTAATTTTATTAATAAATCTAATGATTTGTATTTAATAAACTTTATAATATTCTTTTTTTCAAGTTTATTAGTAATAAAAAAATTATTTATAAAAAGATTTATTACTAAATAATAAATAAAAAAAGGAATTAATGAGATAGTAATTATTTTAAAAAAATTTTTAATATAATTATTTTTCAAATAATTACCTCAAAACTATTATAACAAAATTGAAGCTATATTTTAATAATTTATCTTAATAATAATCAAAAAATCATTATAATTCTATATCATTTTTTAGAATCAACATTTTTTTCTGAGCAATTTTCTTTTGAGATGAATCAGAATACTCATCAATTATTTTTTTATAATATTTGACGGCATTAACCTTATCACCTTTCATTTCAAAAATACTCCCTAATCTATATAATCCTAATGGCGCATAATATGATTCTTTTAATTTACCTTCAAAAACTTTTAAAGATTTAATGGCATTATCATTATCATTCTTATTAGTATAGCAATATGAAAGTAAATAATATGCTTTACCGCATAATATGTGATTGCTAAATTTAGAAACAAATAATTTAAACTGCTTAATTGCTTCATCATATTTTTCAGTATTATAAAGAATATATCCTTTATAAAAAAGAGCTCTCTTCCCTGAGGTTGTTTTTGGATATTTTACAATTACATCATCAAGTAATGCAATTACTTCTTTTTCTAATTCCTGTTTTGATAAAACATTATCTAATTCATCAAATTCTCTTATTTTTTCATCAGCCTTTTCAAATAATTTTGTTGCCTCAATCTTAATATAATTATTTACTAAATAAAAAGTAACAGCTATACCACTACCAACAATAATAAGCATGATAATTAAGAATGTGAATCCTTTTTTTTCAAATATTTTCATATACTATCTCCAAAATCTTTTTATATTAATATTTATCAATACCAAGTTCTTTTATCAACCTGGATAAGTATGTTCTTTGTATATCTAATACCTTTGCGGTTTTAGTTTGATTCCAGTTGTTTTTTTCTAAAATATTCATGATATATTCTTTTTTAAAATCATCAACTGCTTCTTTTAATGATTTTATAAAATCATCATTACCTGAATCAGAAATAGATTTATTTAAACCAATATCATCTGACTCAATATAATCATTTTTACATAAAACAACAGACCTTTCGATTATATTTTGTAACTCTCTTACATTTCCCGGCCAGCTGTAATTATTTAATAATAATTTAGCGCTTTTTGTAAAGCCATTTATTTTTTTAGAACACTTCTTAGAGTATATCTCTAAAAAATAATCTGCCAAAAGATTAATATCATTATCTCTATCTTTTAAAGGAGGTATTTTTATAGGCACTACATTTAATCTATAATAAAGATCTTCTCTAAATTTACCTTCTTTAACCAACTCAATAATATTTTTATTAGTTGCAGCAACAATCCTTACATCAGACTTCAAAAGTGCTGTACTTCCTATTGGCTCATACTCTTTAAATTGTATAATCCTAAGCAGTTTAGCCTGTAAATTTAATCCTAATTCTGCAACTTCATCTAAAAATATAATACCGCCATCTGCATATCCAAACTTACCAATATAATCATCATTAGCGTCTGTAAAAGCACCTTTTTTATGACCAAATAATTCATTCTCCAATAGTTCATTAGGAATAGCTGCACAATTTAATGCAACAAATCTTCCGTCTCTTCTTTTACTGTTTTTATGTATATACCTGGCAAATAATTCTTTACCTGTCCCGCTTTCTCCAAAAATTAAAACATTAGCATCACTCAATGCTACTTTTTTAGCAATATTTAAAGCTTCAATTATTTTATTACTTTCACCAATAATAAAAAAATCATTCACAATAATTGTCTCACTTAAAACCTGATATTATATAATAATTATTATTTATTATTATTATCAAGTTTATTCTTCATTATATCTCCAAGTGTATATTTATTATCCTCTAAACTATTATGTAAAAAATCTTCTACTTTATCTCTCTCTTCTTTTCTTAAATATTCTTTAACGGATACGATTATTTTTCTTTTATAAATATCCATATTGGTTATTAATGCATTAATCTTATCACCGACTTTATAATGTGTTCTTAGAGAATCCTTTAATTCCTGTTTTTTACCTAATCCTAAATGAACAATGGGTATAAAAGATGATATTTGATCTGTAATTTTCACTGTTAAACCTTTCTCAAAATCTATCTTTTCTACTTCACATTCTATAATATCACCATTTTTAAACTTTTCTTTTAAATCCTCCCACGGATCTTTTGTAAGTTGTTTAACACCAATTTTAATCTTATTTTTTTCAGGCTCACATTGAATTACAACCGCTTCAATTTCATCTCCAACATTATATAGACTATGAGGATTTTTAATCTTATCTGTCCATGAAATATCATCTATGTGCAGTAAAGCATCAATGCCTTCTTCTAATTCTACAAAAAAACCAAAAGTTGTAATGCTTTTAATCTTACCCTTTATTTTTTTACCGACATTATATTTATTTTTAACATCATCCCATGGATTATCCAGAAGGTGTTTTAAACTTAAACTTACTTTTCTATTTTTTTTATCAATATTAGTAATCATTAACTCTACATTCTGGCCGGCTTTCAACAATTCGGAAGGATTATTGATTTTTTTAACCCAAGACATATCCGATATATGTAATAACCCTTCAATACCCTCATATATTTTTACAAAAGCGCCATAAGTTGTTATCGATGAAACCGTACCTACAATAACATCATTTATCTGTTTTTCATTAATAAATTTTAACCATGGATCTTCCAATAATTGCTTTAATCCAACAGCTATTTTTCTTGTTTCATTATTAATACTTAAAATTTGAACTTCAATTTCTTGTCCCTCTTTTAATACATCTTCTATCTTTGATATTCTTATCCAGGAAACATCTTTTATTTTTAATAAAGCATCAACACCGCCCACATCTATAAACGCACCAAAGTCAATTATCTTCTTTACAACTCCTTTTACAATATCACCTTCTTTTTTTTCTTCAAAAAATTTTTTCTTCAATATATTATTTTCTTCATATATATATTTCTTCCTGTTTCCGACAAATTCATCCTTGCTTTCCTTGCTAAAAGATATTTCATCTCGAAAATTAATTTTATCTACATAAAAATAAACTTCCTTATTTTTATAATTTTCCGGTTTCTCAACTTTTTCTTTATCAAATAAATAAAACGGGATGAATCCATTAATACCATTATAATCTACTATAAAGCCGTTCCTGTTGTTATCTTTTATCGTACCTTTAACAAAACCTCTTTCTTTCCATATCCTTTTTAATTCTTTTCTAGCTTTAATAGAATCGATCCGCTTTTTTGATACAATAGGCTCTCCATTTCTACCTTCTAATCGTTCTAAAAAAACTTCAACTTCTTCTCCAATCTCCGGCATTTTTTCAAACTCTGCAGTCGGAAGTTTAGCTTCGGCTTTATAACCAAAGTCTAAAAAGACAATATCATCAGATATATTTAATACTTTAGCTTTTATAATAGTATTTTCCTGATAACTTTTAAAGCTCTCATTAAATGCTTTTTCAAAATCAAAGTTATCATTAGTTACAATATTCTCACTCATCATAATCCTCACCATTTTTAATTCTATTTATAATTCTATCACAGACAGCTTCTATACTTAAATCTGTTGTGTCAATATAAATTGCATCCTTAGAAATTTTTAAAGCTCCAAACTCTTTATTTTTATCATTTTCATCTCTATCTATAATCCCTTTTTTTATTTCTTCAAGAGATAAATCCAATGTTTTTTCTGCGAATCTTCTATTCGCCCTTACATCAACACTGGCATCAAGATAAAATTTATAATCAGCATCAGGAAAAACTACTGTCCCAATATCCCTGCCATCCATTATAACAGATTTACCTTGTGCATATTTATTTAATGCTTCATTAACCTTTTTCCGTACAGCTATTATACTGGAAATCGGTGACACATACATTGTAACTTCTTTATTTCTAATATAGTCAGTTACATCCTTATTATTTACATATATCCTATTGTCTTTTAATTTTAAATCTATTTTATCTAAAATTTTTATTATCTGTGTATAATCATCTATTTTTAACTTACTGTCAAGAATATTTTTTGTTATTGCTCTATAAAAAGCCCCGGAATCAATATATTCTAAATCCAACTTTTTAGCGATTATTTTTGCTATAGTACTTTTACCTGCACCTGCGGGGCCGTCAATCGCAATCTTTATAAATTTCTTCATAAAATCTCCAAGAATTATTAATTACCGTAAAATATATATTCTTTTATTTTTTTTAAATCCAAGATCTTATATTCACCTTCCTTAATATTTAAACAATCCAGATTCATCTTTCCTATAGAAATCCTTCTTAATATTTTAATAGGTATAGAATATTTATCAAATACTACCCTAATTTCTCTTTTTTTTCCTTCCTTTAATTGAATTATTACCTCTTTTTTACTATTATAATATTTTACATTTTCTGCTTTATATATGATGTTATTTATCATAATTCCTTTTTTAAAATTTAATATTAATTCTTGTGGAATATATTTATCAGCCAAGACATAATATTCTTTTAAAATATCATTAGACGGATGAATAATACTATTTGCAAAATCTCCATCATTTGTCAATATAATTAATCCTGATGATTCATAATCAAGCCTGCCTAATGAAAACAACTTATAATTAAGATTAACAATATCATATATTCTTTTTCTATTTAATCTGTCATGATGAGAACATATTACAAAAGGAGGTTTATTTAAGACAATATATACTTTGCTTATAGGTGATATTTTATGATTATCAAACTCAATAATATCATCATTATTTATTTTATACCCCATTTCAGTTATTATTATATTATTTACCTTTATCCTTCCTTCTTTTATCAATTCTTCTGATTTTCTTCTGGATGCTATACCGCATAAAGCAAGATATTTCTGGAGCCTCATCCTAATCCTCTATTGAGAATTCATCACTTTTTAATTCATTAATCTTTGGCAGGTCATTTATATTTCTTAAATTAAAATGCTTTAAAAAATCCGCTGTTGTACCATATAATAACGGTTTACCTACAACATCCTTTCTGCCGACTATTTGAATATAATTTAATTCAATTAGTCTTTTGATAGATCCGTCACAGGATACTCCTCTGATATCCTCTATCTCATTTTTAGTTATAGGCTGTTTATATGCAATAATAGAAAGAACCGTTAAGTTTAATTTTGATAACTTGTTTTGCTGTTTTATTTTATATAATTTTTTAACTTCTGGATAGATCTCTTTCTTAATCTGAAATGAATATCCATCGGCAACCTCAACAATCTGTAAGCCGTGAATATCTTTTTTATATTCTTCCATTAGCTTATTAATTATTTCTTTTACTTTTCCTTTAGTTAATCCTGTATCTTTTGATATTTTCTCCGGTTTAACAACATCATTCTCAAAAAACAAAATCGCTTCTATCAATGCAGAGTACTTATCAATTTCCAAATAAAGCCTCCATTTTGATCATCTTTAGATTATTTTTATATATTAAACAAATATTATGATTTTATAAACTAAAAAATATTATGAGTCAAGAGTACAAAATATAATTATTTTAATTCTAAAAGATTAATTAGGTAATAATTAAAAAAATAGCAGACAAATTATAAAATAGTTAATTTATTAAAATTTAAGGTATCACGTTTTTAATAAAATAATTTAAAATAAATATTATATTTATTTTATACTTCAACTTCACCTTTTCTTATTTTTTCAATATCCACACCTTTTCTTTTTACTATATGAATATCACCAAATATAATATGCTGTCTAACTATTATAACACCTTTTTTTACAAGCTCTAAAATTGCTAAAAATGTACAAACTAGTTCCAATTTCTGCATTTCATGCGCTATAATATCAAAATAGTTAAAACTTTCACAATCTTCAAGCATGTCAAATATATAATCCAGTTTTTCTTCTACTGTATAATCATTTAAATTTAACTCATAACCCGATTCATCTTCCTGATCCTTGCTGTTTAAAACATCAACAAAAGCACCTATTAAATCCAATACGGACAATTGTCTCCAATTCTCATCTTCTGTATCTTCGAGCTCAAATAAAACAGGACCTTTATTTTTATTGATGAATGGTATACTGTCTTCACTTCTTGCTTCTAATAATCCGGCTGCCATTTTATACTTTTGATATTCTAAAAGTTTTGCTATTAATTCTTCTCTTAAATCATTCTCCTCTTCATCGAATTCCAACTCAGTAGGAAGCATTGCTTTTGATTTTATCAAAATCAAAGTAGTCGCCATCTCAATAAACTCCGATATATTGTCAAGATCAAGAACAACCAGTAAAGATAAATAATTTAAATACTGTTTGGTAATTTCGGCAATAGGTATATCATATATATCTATTTCGGAGGTTCTAACCAGATGAAGTAATAAATCAAGAGGTCCTTCAAATGTTTTTATTTTAACTTTATATTTTTTTTCATTATTTAAATCAGGATTCTTATTTTTTAAATTTTCTTTAATTTTATTATCACTCAATACCCAACTCCCCTAATTTTATTATCTTTTGATTATTGATTTTTTTCAGCCTTTTATTTAATTCATATTTTTTCAGATAAATAGAATCTTTCGGCAACAACTCAATTATCGGCAATAATACAAATTTTCTAAAAAACAATCTTTTATGGGGAATAATAAGACTGTCGGTATTAATAATTATATCCTGAAAAAAAATAATGTCAATATCAATTATCCTGGGACCTTTCGGTCTATTAATATCTTTTTTTCTTCCTATTTTACTTTCAATTTTTTTTATTATTTTTAAAATTTTAAAAGGGTCCTTATAGCCTGTATTATATAAGGCAGCAAGATTATAAAAATAATTCTGATTTTTATCATCCTGAGGTTCAGTTAAATATAATGAACTTAAACTTTTTAACTTGAATTTTTTATTTAATAAATTTACTGCTTTTTTAAGATAATCCTTACACGGCTCTATGTTGCTTCCCAGAGATAATAATAAATCTCTTTCCATTAAAGTAAATCTTTTTGAGTTATATTTTCCACATTATTATTATTATTATTATTGCTATTGCTATTGCTGTTTTCAGAAGGTTTTTCATTATCCTTTACAAATATTACAGATCTGATTTTATTTTCAAGCTCATCATATATATCTTTATTATCCATTAAAAATTTTTTTACATTATCCCTGCCCTGCCCGATCTTCTTTTCTCCATATGAATACCAGGATCCGGTTTTTTGTATTAATCCATATTTAACAGCTGCATCCAATAGAGAACCTTCTTTAGAAATCCCCTCACCATACATTATATCAAGCTGTACTTCTCTAAAAGGCGGTGCCAGTTTATTCTTAACTATTTTAACTCGTACCCTATTACCGACAGCATCACTTCCGGTTGTTAAGGTTTCGATTTTTCTTATATCTATCCTTATTGAAGAATAAAATTTTAAAGCCTTGCCGCCTGTTGTTGTCTCCGGATTACCGAACATAATGCCGATTTTCATTCTCAACTGATTAATAAAAATTACACTTGTATTTGATTTAGAGACAATAGCAGTTAATTTTCTTAATGCCTGACTCATCAATCTTGCCTGTAAACCCATATGACTGTCGCCCATATCTCCTTCAATCTCTGCACGCGGTGTTAACGCAGCAACAGAGTCTACTACAATAATATCAACAGCTCCACTTTTAACAAGACTCTCTACAATTTCTAATGCCTGTTCACCGGTATCAGGCTGTGAAATCCAAAGATCATTAATATTAACACCAAGTGTTTTTGCATAAACCGGATCAAGAGCATGTTCTGCGTCAATAAAAGCTGCTATGCCGCCATTTTTCTGAGCTTCTGCAATAGCATGCAAAGCAAGAGTAGTTTTACCGGATGACTCGGGCCCGAATATTTCTATAACCCTTCCTCTCGGATATCCACCTATACCCAATGCTGCATCAAGCAATATAGCACCGCTTGGTATAGTATCGATTGCAATAGTTTTTTTAGAGCCCAATTTCATTATTGCCCCTTTACCGAATTCCTTTTCAATGGACAATACTGAAACTTCTAAAGCTTTAAGTTTTTCATTCATATCTTTATTACCAGAAGACATAATAAGCCCCTTATATTTTCATTAAATTATTTTTTATTAAATCATATTAATCTAAAGGATTTTTTTTAAAAATCCATTACTAATTTATACTAAAAATTATAACAAATTGTATAATTAGTAAAGATAATTTTTTAAAGTTTTGATTGAAGTTTATACGATTTTTCTATATATATTATAAATTCAAATATAATTGACTTTTTTCATTAATAAAGATAGATTTCATAATTAAATATTAAATGTAAAGATAATTAAAAAAAATTATAAGGGAGTAATACTTATTATGAAAAATAGATATTTAATAGTTTTTTTATTTATAATACTGATAACATCATGCTTTAATCAAAATATAAAAGATGACGGATTATATGCAGTTATAAAAACAAGTAAAGGCAAATTTATATGTAAATTATTTTATGATAAAACACCTGTTACTGTAGGTAACTTTGTCGGCCTTGCAGAAGGCAGCATAGCATATAAAGATCCTAAAAAAAACACTGATGTTAAAGCCCCTTTTTATGACGGTTTAATCTTTCATAGAGTAATTAAGGACTTTGTTATTCAGGGAGGATGTCCTTTAGGCAACGGCACAGGAGGTCCCGGATATCAATTTGTAGATGAATTTGATCCTGCATTAAAACATGATTCCGAAGGTATCTTATCAATGGCTAATTCCGGACCAAATACAAACGGCAGTCAATTTTTTATCACATTAAAAGCTACTCCGTTTTTAGACGGTAAACACACTGTTTTCGGCAAAGTTGTAGACGGTATGGATGTAGTAAAAGCTATAGGTAATGTAGAAGTAGATGACCAGGATAAACCTTATGATGATATATATATTAATAAAATAAAAATAATCAGAAAAGGTAAAGATGCAAAAGCATTTGATGCGGTAAAAGCATTTAATTTAAAAGATCAAAAATTAAAAAAGTATTTAGAAGAAAAAGAAAGAAAATCAAAAATATTTTTAGAAAGTTTGGGAATAAGCGATGAAAATTTAATCACAACCGAAATAGGCTTAAAATACTACATAGTAAAAAAAGGAAACGGCAGAAAACCCAATAGCGGTGAAATTGCAGTTTTTCATTTTACAGGTTATTTAGATGAGGGTACAAAGTTTTCAAGCTCATATGAGAATAATACTCCTCTCGAAGCTCCTGTTGGTGTAGGGAAATTATTAAAAGGTATTGATGTCTCACTAATGGATATGAATCAAGGTGAAAAACGAATAATAGTAGTACCGTATTATTTAGGATTTGGAGAAATGGGCCAGCCGCCGATACCTCCAAAGGCTACAATTATTTTTGAAGTAGAACTATTAAAAATTAAAAAGCAATAATATATTACAAAAATTACAGGTAAAAAGGATGATAGTATTCTATTTTATACATAGTTTATTAGCTTTTATTTTAACTATAATTATGTCTTTTATTTTTATAATTTTAGGCTGGTGGTTTTTATTACTGCCTAAATATAAACGGTTTAGATTATTTGAATACCTAATTGCATATCCATGGATATTTTTATTTCAAAGAGTTTTTTTATTCATGAGGATAAAAATAATTGGAAAAAAAAATGTAGACAGAAAAAGAACAACATTTTATATCTGCAATCATCAATCATGGCTTGATGTTCCGGTTTTTTTAAGATATTCACATGCAATCGGTGTATCAAAAAAAGAAGTCAGGAGAATATTCCTTGTTGGTGTTTTAATACTTATGTCGGGCGGAGTAATACTTTTAGACAGGAAAGAACAGGCATCCAGGCTTGCAACTATTAAAAAAATAATTAACGTTTTTAAAAAAGGATTCAGTATATATTTATTTCCGGAAGGGACAAGAAGCAGGGATGGTAAATTATTAAAGCCCAATACATCTATAATCAGGTTATGTTATAAATTAAACATTCCGGTAGTTCCTTCTGCTTTGGAAGGCACAAGAGATGTACTACCCAGGAAAAGGATATACTTTAAATGTTTTAAAAAGGTTATTGTTAAATTCACACCGCCATTATATCCAAAAGATTATAATTCAGAACAAGAATTTGCAGATGCCTGTTGGGGTAAAGTAAAAGAAACTCATGAAAGTATACTTAAAGAATATTTCCCTTATAAATTAACAGTATAAATTGATTTTTAATAATTTTTTAAATAGATTTTAATTTCATCATTTTTATTAACAGGATTACCAGCTTCCGGCAGCTGTTTATATACTCTGCCTGTCCCAAATACTCTTATCTCAACATCAACTTTTGAGAATATGTCAATTACATCACAAGCACTTAATCCTGACAAATCCGGCATATTAACAGGTAATACCTTAATATATTGATATTTTTTATTTACACCAAGATTTTTTTCATTGATCACATAGTCATACTGCATATTTAAATCTATATATCCAGTTAAATGGCTTAAAAAATTATTGATTGTTTTTGACCCAATAACACCGCCCCACTTAATATTGCCTCTTGGCTTATGAAAAACAATATAGATAATATATCTTGGATTATTTAACGGAAAAATTACAAGTAATGAAGATGTAAAATAATTATCCAGGTACATATTTAAATCAGGATCATATATTTGTGCAGTACCTGATTTTGCAGCAAAATTTAAACTCTCCAAATATAGTGTACTTGCTGTACCGCCGGTATCGGTTGATTTACTCATAGCAGACAATACTTTTTCAGAAATTCCTTTTTTTATTACTCTCCTGACCTCTTTCCTGCTTTTACTGTATTTAATTTTATTATTCTCAAAAACAGCCTTAACTATATACGGCTCAAGCATAATACCATCATTAACAAATGTTGTGGCAGCTCTAATAATCTGTAAAGAATTTACACTGACTTCCTGACCCAGAGGTATAGACATCATAGATCTATCAGTCCATTTATCAATATCCCTTAAAATACCGGACTGCTCTCCCGGAAGTTTAATAGTTGTCCTCATGCCAAATCCGAAAGATTTTAAATAATAATAAAAATCAACAGGATTTATTAAAGATGATGCCTGCAGCATTCCATCGTTACAGGAATATTTTAAAATACCGTTATAATTTACACTTCCATGAATACCCGTACATTTAACGGTAACATTATCCTTTACATATTTTCCGTCACAGTAATAAAAATCAGTTTCATCTATTAAATCTTTATCTAATAAACTTGCCAGTGAAAAAATCTTAAAAACACTGCCGGGTTCAAACTGATTAAAAATTGCATAATTACGGAAAATACTCTGCTTATATTCTTTATAATCATTGGGATTATAATTTGGATAATTTGACATGCATAAAATTTCACCTGATCTTCCGTCAGCCATGATCAAACTGCCGGAGTCTGCATTTTCCTTTAAAACACTTTCTTTTAATATTATATCGGAAAACGCCTGAATATTAGCATCAATCGTGAGAATAACATCAGAGCCTTTAATATCATTTTCTTCATTTTCATATTTAATATTTGACAAATCGGGTGTTAAAAAAACATCCATTCCTTTTTCGATTCCTTCCTGTCCCCTGGAATCAATATTACAAAATCCGACAACATGTGAAGCTAATTCTTTATTGGGATAAAATCTTTTGTATTCTTTTTTAAGGCCTATTCCCTTTAATTTTAATTTTTTAATTAAAGCTGCCTGTTTAGGATTTATCTGTCTCTTAATCCAGATAAAATTTTTTTTTTGTTTTAATTTATACTTTATTTCCTGTTGAGGAATATTCAATATTTTTGATAATTTAAATGAAATATTTTCAATAGATTTAATTTCAAAAGTATTTGCATAAACGGATTCCAGTTCATCACTAACTGCTAATAATAATCCGTTTCTATCTAAAATGTCGCCTCTTTTCACATTATAATTATTTGTTTCTAATATATCATATTCATCAATATTTTTAAGAGATAAAAATATTATTCTTGTGGATAATCCAAGACAAATAAATAGAGACAATAATAAAATAATTCTGAGTCTAATATTTTTTGTGGGCATCGTATTATTTCTATCTATATATAATAATAATTAAGATGTCAAGTATTAGAATGATTAATAAAACTATTTTAATAATTAGGAAATTTTTTTTACATAATTTAAATATTTTCATTGCCGGTATCTATTTTATCATTACCGGCTTCTTTTAAATTATTATTTTCTTTATTTTCTTCAACAGTATTTGTCTCATCAATTATATAAATAGAACCGCCCTGGCTCAATTTACCATTTGTTAGATAAAAATGGAATGCGGATACAAAACTAAATATGTATATAATTGTATTTATTATTTTAACATTTTCAAATTTATTCCTGCCGTCTCTATTTAATTCAAAATGAAGCATTTCATCACCATTCTGCAATAATCTTTTTTCTTCATTATAATCTTTAATTAAACTCTGTAAAATTAAAGCCAATTTTTTAAAAAAACTTACGGCCTTAGCCTTTATTTCAAAAAAACTCCTGATTCTTTTTGTATCGAGATTTGTCATCTTTTGCTGTAATGCATATGGAGAACCTTTAAAATCATCTTTTACCTTTACTACCTGTTCCATTAATTTTATATATTCTTTTAAATTTGACATAATTTCATTATATCTAATATATAAATTTTCTAAATCAGATTTTATATCAATTCTTGTACCGTATTCTAACCTGGGATTATATTTTATCTGTGAGGTTGTCATAATAAATGAATACTGAACATCGAATTCCATAAAAATAATTAAAAAATACAGCATTTTATCATTTGTATCAAAATTTTTTAAATCAGCATTCTTTTGTATTTTTTCAGGTATATTATCAACAATTTTATCTATCAAACTCAATCCCTTCTTTACATAATTTGGTATTTTTTCTGCTTCTTTTCTTTCCACTTCTTCTTTTAACTTTTTTATTTGTTCATCTTTTTCCTTCTGGATATTGCTGGTATATTGTTTTCGTTTTTCTTTTAAATTATTAGTAATACTGCCCATATCCTTATTAGGATCAATTTTAACAAACTGATGAAGAAATTTAAATTCAAATGGTATTTTAGTTCCTATATTATAATTTATTATTGTTAAAAATCTGGAAAAATAATAAGAAAACAATCTGTCAATAGATTTATTTATTTTAGATTTTTGCACAACAGGATTTATAGTTGTCATATCCTGATATACCTGCTGACTCTCCCATAATACCTGTTTTGAGCTTTCCCAATATGGATATAAAATAACTAATTCTTTAAATATTTTTTTTATATCATTTAACACTGATTTACATATAACGCTTCTTGTAGTGCTGAAATAATTAGATATATTATCTAAACCGTCTTTATCATATAAATCATTAAATCTTACTAATATCTCAAAACCAAAAGTATTTGTAACATTTAAGATATCAGCAACTTCCCATTGTTTTGAGGTTTCTAATTTCATAATTTGGCTTGTAATCTGATAAATATCTTCAAATATTTTAGAAAAAGGCTCATGCATGTTTACTGAAAATTTTTTTGTAAAATAACCGGAAAATGAAAATATTCCCTGAAAAAAACCTATAATATAAACTCTGAAATATCTCTTTTTCTTGGTTTCCTGCTGCTGATTTTTATCTTCTTTTTCAAAATACTTTTTATTTTCATATTTAGATTTATAAGCTTTTTTTGAATTCTGTTCTTTTTCTTTCATTAACTTTTGCTGTTCTCTATCAAACTTTATTATTGTAGACTTTTTTTTATCTTTGATTACCTCTCCGCCTTTATCTACAAATTTCTGATACATTTCATTACGAAGACCTTTATCTAAATTATCAATATTCAACTTATTTTTTAAATCATCAATAGAACTCATTCATAAAATCCAAAAAATATAAAAATCTATTAATATTAGTATAACATATTTTTAAAAAATAATTTAAAAAATTTAAATAGTGACGAAAATTATAATAATTCGTTTTGCTGATAATTATATCATAAAAATTTATTAAAAATGAAATAATTTATCAAATAAAATAATGAAGGTTACTGTTTGCATAAAAAAATTAAATAGTTGTTTAGGAGTAAATGTTGAAAACTAGCCTTAAATATTCAAATGAGATTGATTGGGAATACAATTTAAAAAATATACCAGTAAATAAAAAATATAATTTTAATTCATCAAAAAAAAATAACCGTTTAGATACTGCACAAGATTATTTTAATCAAGATTATGCCAACTTAAAATTAACAAATAATAATAATTTAAAAAAATCCAGTAAAAAAACACAAAAATTTAATATAGCAAATCTAAATAAAAAATATACTAACAAATCAGTTGATAAGTTTTCTATCCCAAATAATAAACCTTCTATGCCTGGTAATAAAAATAATAAAAAAAAATCTCCTGTCGGCATTTATTACGGAATACTTTTTATATTAATTTTCTGTTTTTTGTTTTTTCTTTCTATATCAATCGGATTTGCATCATCAAAATCAATTAATGATAATAATGATCTTAATATTAGTAATGATGACAATGCATCAAATATTTTATTGGAATATTTATTTGAAGATGCAAATAAAAATAATGAAAAAAAATTTTTAAATGAAAATAAGATAAAAGCAATAAACTTTCAAAAATATAGAGCATGTAAAAATGATTCTTATGAAAAAATAGCAAAAAAATTCGGACTTTCAATAGATACAATACTGCTTGTAAACAACATTAAATCGGAAAAAATATTAAAAGTAGGTGCTATATTAAAAATTCCTAATCAGGACGGCAGATTAATAAAAGTACAAAAAAATGATTCTATCTTTAAGATATCAAACAGATATGGTATAAAATGGCAAAATATAGTTGATGTAAATAATATACAGTCATCAGTTATAATACCCGGTACGGAAATATTCATACCCGACTCTAAGATGACCGCATATGAAAGAAAGCAATTTTACGGTTATAATTTCATTTGGCCGATAAGAGGCAGGATTACATCATATTTTGGTCCAAGAATAGATCCATTTACAAAAACATACGGATTTCATTCCGGTATAGACATTAAAAATAGAAAAGGTGCTCCAGTAAAATGTATTAAAGAAGGTAAAGTAGCCTTTATCGGCTGGGAGAAAGTATACGGTAACTTCATCATTGTAAAGCATGAAAATAAATTAATATCAATATATGCACATCTTGAAAAAATACTCGTCAATAAAAATCAAAATGTTAAACAGGGTGAAAAAATAGGAACAGTCGGATCATCAGGCAGAAGCACAGGACCACATCTTCATTTAGAATTAAGACAAAACGGGAAATTGGTTAATCCACTTGAATATTTAAAATAAATTACTGTTTGTATTAAAAATAAAATAAATTTATATTATTTTTTTAATTATCTCTATTTAAGAAATTAAGTATTATAAGTTAAGAGTTTATTTAGTGTTTTTTGCACTGACCTGGTACTCAGCATTATTTTCCTGTAAATAATTGATATACAATATATTAATTTTATTGATGACATAGATAAAATACTGAGTACTGGAGAGTTACACTAAATAAACCGAACTATAATACTTTTTTCTAAATAGACTGAGATAAAAGGAGCATAGTTCCTGATTCCCCTACCTTAATTATTCATAGCGGATAACATCTGATCAACTTGGCTTCTTTTAGAATAATTAGGCTTTTCGTTTATTAATATATTAAACACTGATTTTGCTTCATCATACTTTTCTGTTTGAAAATATAAAACTCCAAGCTCATAATAGGCATCATAATAATCACTTTTTGTCGATATTGCCTGCTGGAATGAATTAATAGCTTTACCTACATCATTAGTCTCTTTATAACATACACCTAGATTATAATAAATCGTTGCATCTGACGGATTTAAATCTATACTTTTTTTATAAGCAGTTATAGCCAGCTGGTAATTATTTTGCTTTTGCAAACTGTCTCCAAGGTTATTGTATAATCTGTATTGATTTTTATCAACTGAAATCCCCATTTGAGCAGTGTCTATTGATTTTTGGTAATCACCTATTTCATTATATACTTTTGACAGGTTAACATATGATTCTATATCATATTTATTAAGACTGATTGCTTTTTCATAATCGTTTATAGCTTCATTATTTCTGCCGAGTTTATATTTAGAAAAGGCAGATATATAATACAGTACAGAGGATTGACTGCTTATTGAAAGACCTTTTTCTACATAACTTATTGCATCATTATACTTGCCTCTATTTTTCTCAATTTCAGCAAGATTTTCATATGATAATAAAGCATTTTTTATATCGGACGATGAAGATTTTGGATTTAAAGATATTGATTTAATAAAACTCTCAATAGCTTTGCTTGTATTGTTTAAGCCCCTATAACATTCTCCCAGTTTTAAATGATAAATATATCTATTATTTAAATTAATCGCACTTTGATAATTTGATAATGCACCGGAAAAATCATTCTCTCCCCTGTATACCTCAGCTAGCATATAATATGCAAGATCAACTTTTGGATCAAGTGCTATTACCTTTTTAAAACTATCCTTAGCAGCTTCATTATTATTTAAACGTCTTTCTGTGTTGCCCAGATAAAAATATCCGTTTACAAAATCCTTCTTAATATTTACCGCATTAGTAAAATTACTTTTTGCATTCTTATAATCTTTTTGATTGTAATAGATCTTGCCCAAAGCATAAAAAGCTTCATATTTCTTTGGATTAAGTTTTAAGGTTTCTTTATACTCTTCAATTGCCAGATCATTTATACCCTGGTCATCATATATACGGGCAAGAGTAAAATGAGCATGCTCAAGATTATTGTTTTTCCTTAAAGCTTTTTTTATTCTCTTTATTGCCTCATCGACATTCTTTTCATCTTTAGGGTCCTCTTCATATAAGGTTGTACCAAGGTATGCATTGGCTTCCGCATTATCATTATCCAATTCAAGAGCTTTTAAAAATTTTTCCTTAGCTCTGGCATAATTTTGATTATTATATTCATCAATCCCTTCATCAATTAATTCATTGATTTTTTTCTGTTTTTCATTAATAACGGTATTATTATCTTCATAATTCCTATCCCTGATAATCAGAGGTCTTTCATTGGTTTTATCGATCATCGAATTCATTGACTCTAATAATCTTTTCCGCTCTTCCTCCATTGCAAGATCATTTTCCTCCTGTTTCCTGTTTTTAGCATCAATTATTTTTTTTCGCCAGCTGAGAGCCTCTTTATCATTAATATCTTTTTTAAGAAGTTCCTCAACATTTTCCAACGCTTCATCATATAGCCCGTCATTATAATTTAACTCTATTATATTTAAGATGCCTTTCCTGTCAAATTTAAAATTATTATATAAAAAAACACCTAAAATTATTATTAATAACAAAATAATGACGCCGCCTGTAAATATCAATACTTTTTTGCTGTTCATCTTATTATTCCTCCCAGATTTATTGTTATCTAATGATTTATTAATTGTTTCAATTTTATTTGTATTAGATATTATATTTTTATTTAATTTATTACTTCCGGTATTATTTTTTATTATTTTATCTTTTTTTGTATTCATACTTTTTTTAGATTTATTTATCGATTTTTTTGTAGAATCAGATTTTTTAATAGATTTATTTTTAGAAGTTGTTTTCTTATTTGTTGTATTGGTTTTCTTACCTGCCTGATTTGTTTTCCTTTTAGCCATATTATTTAATCCTTCTAAATATTAATGGAATATGCAGGATAGCATGAAAAAAAAATTATAACAATAAAAATTTCTAGTCGATTTCTTCAAAATCTTCATCTGAGCTGGTTGTTTTATTTTTATCGGTTTCCAAACTTTTTGATTCCGATTCTTCTTTTAATAATTCATCTTTTAACTTTTTTAAAAACTCTTCTTTTAATTTTCTTTCTTCTTCCTCTTTAAGTTTTTTTTCAACTAATTTATTAATTATCTTTTCAATCTTTATTTTTTTTTCTATGTTGTCTGTAACTTCAATATATTTTTTCCAGTTTAATATAGTATTCTCGTAATCTTCTTTTTCAAAAAAAATAGCACCTATCATATAATATGAAGAATCCAATTTATTATTATAATCTAAAGACTTTAAATAGGATTCTAATGAAACATCTTTTAAACCTTTATTATAATAATATAAACCCAAATCACTATACAAATTTGCCTTCGTTTTATTTGATTTTTCATAATTAATTGCATGCCTAATCGCAATAATTGCATCATCATATAATTTGAGTTCATTTAATACTGCTGCATAAACAGAATATGCATAACTGTCAGAAGGATTTTCATTTAAATATAATTCCAGTTCTTTTTTTGCATCATTCCATTTATTTAATCTTATAGTACTATCCATTATATTTTTTAATGTATTGCAATATAATAAAGAAACTACTATAATAAAATAAAATATTAAGATTATTTTTTTCATTTTAATTCCTTTTGTTTTTTAATAATTATATAATAAAATTATTATTGAAACAAAAAATTTACAAACAAATTATTTAAATATCGGAAAATTATATGAATTGGTTGATAGCACAAGTTTTTTTAGGGGTTTTATTATTAGGATTATTAACAATAGTTATTTTTTTTATATTTAAAAGTATTTTTGCTCCAAAAAAAATATCTACACTAAAAAATTATTTAAAAACGGAAAATTACAAAGCTGCTATAAATCTTGCAAAGGACATTTTGAGCAAGGATAAAGATAATCTTGAAGCTCATTATTACCTTGCAAATGCATATTATAAACAGGGAAAATATGAACTTGCTTTAATCGAATATAAACGTGCTGAAAAAAAAGGTTTTTATGATAAAATTGATGAAAAAGAATTACGGGAAAGATTAGGAGAATTATATCAAAAAATAGATAATAATGAAGAAGCATTAAAGGAATATATACTGCTGACAAAAAAATATCCGTCGAACAACCTTTATTATTTTAAAGCAGGTGAATTATTTGAAAAATTAGGAAAAGAACAGCAGGCAATAAAATTTTATCATAATTCCGTCAAATTAAATAAAAGTTTTGTTCCGGCTATATTAAATCTTGGTATTTTACTTTTTAAATCAAAAAACTATACGGAAGCAAAAAAATTTTTAAATGCATCTGTATTAAAAGATCCTAATAGTAATGAAGGTTATTTTTACTTGGGGCTATTAGAAAAAAATGAAAACAATTTTAAGGGTGCATTAAAGTTTTTTGAAAAATCAGCAAGAGATAAAGAATATAAAGTAAGAAGTCTTATGGAACGCGGAGTAATATTAATGGCTCAAAGAAAATATGATGATGCGGCATTAGAATTAAACAGAGCATTAAAAAATTGTGATATGGAAGGAAATATTAAAATAAATATAAGATATGTACTTGCCAGCTGTTATGAATTTAAAAGAAATATAACGGAAGCTATTAGCTTATGGGAGGAAATTTATGCAATAAATCCAAGTTTTAAAGATGTAACAGAAAAATTAACGGATTATCAGGATTTAAGAGTTGATGACAGGATGAAAGATTTTTTAACGGCAACAGACACCGATTTTTTAGATATATGTAAAGGCATAATTTTAAATATGGGCCTAAATATTATAGAATTTGATATACTTACAAACGACAGTATTGAATTTTTTTGTTTAGCACCGGACTCTAAATGGAGGAATATGAAAAAAAGACCTACAATAATTCATATTTCAAGAAGAAACTCGCCGGTAGACGAAAAAGTTATAAGAGATTTAAACGAAAAAATGCGTAATAAAAATGTCATTAAAGCTTATGTGATAACTTCTTCATCTTTTTCTAAACTTGCTGTTGCTTACGCAAAAGAAAGACCGATTGAGTTAATAGAAAAAAGCGGATTACAAAATTTATTAAATGATTCAAAAACATAAAAAAAATAAAAAAAAACTTGTTAAAATTATTAAAATTAACTATATATCATTAATTAATAAAAAAAAATTATTTTAAGGCTATTTTAATTTGAATTATATAGAACCTTTTATTAAAAATACTGTATTATTGAGCGCACTATACAGTTGGATTTTTGCTCAATTTTTAAAATTAATCATTGAGTTACTAAAAAAAAATAAAATCAAATCAAAAGATTTTATTTTAAGAGCAATCTTCGGTACAGGAGGAATGCCTTCAAGTCATTCTGCAACAATTGCGGCTGTTGCTCTTTCCATTGGTTTAAAAAATGGTTTTGATTCATCAATATTTGCATTTGCCATGGTAATGGTAATAATTGTAATTAGAGATGCAACAGGTGTAAGATTAGCAACAGGAAAACAGGCAAAGGCTATTAATCAGATTATGGAAAATCAATATAAAATTCATAATATCCCATATGAAAAAATAAGAGAAGTAAGAGGTCACACCCCATTAGAAACATTTGTAGGCATAGTTGTCGGATTGCTTGTTTCATTAGGATTAAATTGGGATCTAATTAAACCATAAATTGGTAATTATTATTAACAAATTAGGTTGTAAATCTTTCCGCTTATATATAAAAATGATATTTAGAGGTTTGATAAAAAATATTTATGAAAAAAATAGTAATAAAGATTAGTTCAAATTTATTAAATCCTAAGAATGAAATTGATATAATAGCCAAACTTGCTGCTGAAATTTCGGAGTTAATAAATGAAAAATATCAGATAATTATTGTTACTTCCGGTGCTGTAATGTACGGTATAAAAACATTAAAATATGATAAAAAACCGAGCTTTCTACCTTTATTACAATCCGCTGCTGCAATCGGGCAAATAAAATTGATGAGTAAATATCAGTCGGTTTTTGATAATTTTGGAATGATATGCGCTCAAATTTTAGTATCCATCGATGATTTTAAAATAAGAAAAAGATATTTAAATCTCAGGAATACAATCGAATCATTACTTGAACTTAAAGTTATCCCTGTATTTAATGAAAATGACTCTATTAATACAGATGAATTAAAATTTGGAGATAATGATCATTTATCTGCTCTTATAACAATTATGACAAATTTTGATCTTTTAATTTTATTAACGGATGTCGCAGGATTATACGATAAAGATCCTACAAAATTTGAAGATGCTAAATTGATTCCCATAGTAGAAAATTTAAATGAAGATTTTTTAAAATACACATCATCAAAAGTATCAAAATACTCATCGGGCGGTATGAAAACAAAGATAGAATCAGCTCTTAAAGCTAAAAAAGCTGGAATAAATGTATTTATCGGAAACGGTAATAAGGTTTCTATAAAAAAAATAATCGAAAAAAAAGAAACCGGTACTTATATTAAAGGAGAAAAAATTAAAACAAATGCAAGAAAAAAATGGCTTGGACTATCACCCGCAGAAAAAGGCTCTATAATAATTGACAGCGGTGCTTATAAAGCATTAACCAGCAATTATTCTCTTCTTGCAAGCGGAATAATTGATGTTGTAGGCAGTTTTGAAAAAGGCAGTTTAGTCAGTATATATCATTCCAATAAAAAAATTGCCCAAGGATTAACAAATTATTCATCAAAAGATATTGATTTAATTAAAGGTAAAAAATCAAGTACATTTTCTGAATATCTGGAAAATTATGATTATAATGAAATAATTCATAAAAATAATCTTTTTCTTTTATAATTTTTTTAATATTTTTTAATAATTAATCTTTTTTTTTGATTTTTATTTTTTTTACGGTATAATATAATTAATAGACAACTTTTTAAGGGCCATACTTAGATGAAAAATTATATTACAGAAATAAAGGAAAGAGCGGATCTTACAAGTTATTTAGAATATGCAATCATTTACAATGATTATAAAAATTATATAAAAACAAAAAAAGCATGCCCAACATCAGAAAATATAATATCAAAAAATTGGTATAAATGTTCAACATATTTTACAAGAATATGGCTTAATTATCTTGATAATGATCAATTTAATAAAGTATTAAATAAAAAGATAACAGAATCAATCCCTCCCCAATTAACAAAATCAAAAAAAAATATAAAATAAAAAAATATATACATTTTAATTTTATTATGCAATTAATACATCGATGATATTAGATACATTACCCTATTGGATTAAATTTATAATAAGATTAGCTATATACTGTACTCTCGGCAGTTTTTTAGGTTATATTACAAACTGGATTGCAATCACATTACTTTTTAGACCAAGAAAAAAAATATTAGGCATTCAAGGATTATTGGAAAAAAGAAAAGAGATTATTGCAAAAACTGCTGGCCAGCTGATAAGAGAATATTTATTAAATACACAGGAAATATCAAAAGTCGTTGATAAAAAAAAAGTTAAAGACAGCATTAAAAAGCTAGTAGATAAAACTTTATCATTTATACCTGAACTGGGCAGGAGAGTCTTATCCAAAACTTTGAGAGAAGTTACATATTTTTATTTTTTCGATAAAAACGGATTTATAAAAGATGAAATTGTTGAGCTTACAATCAGTGATGCAGATTTAGAAAAAATTATTTATGATAAAATAACTAATTATGATATTGGCGAGTTAGAATATATCATTAAAAAAGCATCGGCAACAGAAATTAGATTTATCCTATTATCAGGAGCATTTTTAGGTTTTTTCATCGGAATCATTGAAGCCCTATTACCTATTTAATAATTGTTTTTATTTAAATCTTTATATGCATATTGCATAAATTATTTAATTATTATGCAAAACGCATATAAAACTAAAAATCCTTAAATTTCATAAATTCCTGTAATTTATTTATATAAAACAAATTATAAGTTTTTTAAATATTAACACTATTTATGCATATATATTATTGAATTTTGAAGAATTATAGGAGGATAAAATGAATTTTATTAAAATATTAAGTTTAATAATGGTTATTGTTTTTACTTTATTCTCCTGCTCTATGGAAGCTGCAACAGGCGATTCTTCAGAAAGTTCAAGTAGATCAAATGATAAAAGTACAGCAGTAACAAGTGCAGAAGAAGACAACCTAGGTGTTGAAGAAACAATAATTGACGAAGACACAATAGTTTTAGAGGAAGAAAAGGATGAAGATGATGAATTATTATTGGATGAAGAAACAAATGAAGACCCGGAAGAAGCAGTAGAAAAAGTATCAGGAGAAGAGGATCAACAGGGTATAGAAGAAGAAAATTCATCAGATGATGATATGGACATTAAAGAGATGAAGAAGCTTGTAAAAAAATATGTTGCTGAGGCTAATAAAAATAAAAATGAAATAAAAAGATTAAAAGAAAAGATTAAGAAAATCAAAAACGATATAGCACCTATTATTGAAAAGATAAAATTATTAAAAGCTGAAAGAAAAGAAATCAATAATATGATTAAAGCAATAAACCAGAAAATAAAAGAAGAAAAGGAAAATGGAGCCACCAAGGAAGAATTAAAGGCATTAAAAGCAGAAAGGAATCCATTAAATGAAAAGGTAAAAGCATTAAATATAGAAATAAAGGCTCTTAAAGAAAAATTAGAAAAGCCAAGATCAGAAATCAAAGCAATAAATGCTAAGATCAAAGAGATACGAGCCATAATAAAAGATCTAAGATGCGAAATAAAGAGATATAGAGAAAAAATAAAGGAAGCAAAAGAAAAACAGAAAAAAGAAAAACATAACAACGGCAACCATTACGGCTGGTACAAAGAAAGCAATAACGGAAGAGACAAGAAATAATTTTAATAAATTATAATTAAATTATAGGGCTGTGACATTCTTATTGTTTCAGCCTTTTTTATTCTATAAAATTACCCTTTAATCTTCATAAAATATTTTAAAATAAATTTTTAAATTACTTTAAATTTCTTATTTCTTTTAATCCTTCCTTTGTTAATTTAATAACCGCATATTTACCTTCTTTATAATCTAAAATTTTATTTCTTAATAATAAATTGATTTCACTTTCAATATCATTAAAGTCATAATCTTTTAATAAACCATATTCATCCCAATTCCTGTATTTAGGATCCAGATCATAACTTGCTTTTAAAATTTGCACTGCTTTATTTTTCCCGATTTCACCGTCATGCCTAATAAAAAAGAATAAAATTTCTTTTTGTATTAAAGTCCATTCTATTGATTTAAATTTAATATATGTACCTCTGCATATATCACATTTTTTACAATTATCCTTATGGTAATCTTCTCCAAAATAATTTAATATATATCTACGTCTGCAATTATCAAGCTTTGTATACTGGATAACGGCATCCAATTGTTTTTTGTCGATTTCAATCTTTCTTTTAAGTTTATCATTGTATTCTTTTTGCAATTTTTTATTAATTTCTCTGTCTTTAAGTTTAAGTATCTGACCTTTCTTAATAATATTAATATCAGCAACACCATTATTTTTTAAATCTTCAAATTTTTTCCTTAACTGGCTACCTGTTATTCCCAATCTTTTAATTATGCTGTTATATGGTATAGATATAAACCTGGTTTTAAAAATTGATTTATTATAAATTTCTTTTAAGAAAAAACTATCCTTTTCATCAACTTTATCAGTTAAAATATTTATCTCTGCAATATCCTCCTTGAGATAATCATATTCAAGACAATTTAAGAATACAAGCTGTTTTAAAATGGTATTTATTATATAATTATTATATTTTTTATCAAAAATCATATTATCTATATCATCTGTATATACTATTTTTTTACCTGCAACTTTTTTAATTAAATTAAATATAGTAATTAAATCATTTAACTTTGGATTTTTGGATTCAATAAAAAAATCCTGTATTCGTATATCTTCATCATAAGAAAATAACAGGCAAAAACTTGTTTTACCATCCCTGCCAGCCCTACCGGTCTCCTGGTAATAAGCTTCCATTGATCCCGGAATAGCATAATGAACAATAAATCTTATATTTTCTTTATTTACCCCCATGCCGAATGCATTAGTTGCAACTAAGACATCGGTTTTGTTGGATAAAAAATCATCCTGATTATTTTTTCTTGCATCAGGAGGAAGATTCCCATGATAAATACCAATTTTTAATTTTGTATTTGTCTTTAAAAAATTGTATAAAAAATCCGTATCTTTTATTGATGTGGCATATACAATGCCCGGGGGTTTAATTTTTTTTAAAAAATCAAGTAAAGCTTTATTTTTTTCGTCTTTAGAATAATGTTCCTGGACTCCATAAATAAGATTTTCTCTGTTAAATCCTGTAATACAGGTTTTTGCATTTTTCATACCGAGAGAGTTTTTGATATCCTCACTTACGGCTTTTGTAGCCGTTGCTGTTAATGCTAAAACAGGAGGATGTTTAAGTTTATCAATAATTTTATTTAGTCCTCTATACTCAGGTCTAAAATCATGCCCCCATTCAGAAATACAATGAGCTTCATCAACAACAAAACAGGAAATATCTTTATCAGTCAGCCATTTGGTAAAATTTTGATTTTGAAACCGCTCAGGTGTCAGATACAATAATTTTAACTCATTATTGTCTACATGCTTTTTAATAATTAATTGTCTGTTATATGCAACAGTTGAGTTAATCATAGCCGCAGGATACTTAATAGATTCAAGATAATCCATCTGATCTTTCATTAATGATATTAATGGTGATATTACAATAGTTAATCCGGTAAAGCATAAAGCAGGCACTTGGTAGCATAAACTCTTGCCGCCGCCTGTAGGCATTATTCCCAAGGTATCTATATTATTAAGAATAGAATCTATTATCAATTCCTGACCTTCTCTGAATTCTTTATAACCAAAATATTTTTTTAGAATATTCTTTATATTATATTTCATTGTTTACCCTTAATAAAATTACAGTTATTGAAGTGTTTAATAAAATTAGTATTAAAAAAATATGACCAGTAATTTTTAAATTTTATCAAAAATATCCTAATTTAATAAATTTATTTATATTATTAACATAATTTATAATGTTCATCAATATCCTTTGCCTCCCAGGGATAGCAAATCCATAAATCTTCAATTTCATTACCATAATAAATATTTACAATCTTATCCGGTAAAATGCCCTTTTTTTCTTTTATTTTTTTGTGAATTATTGCAGCTCTTATTTCAGCAGGATTATGCTTTAACAATTCATTTAAAGAATATGCTAAAGTTAAACGAGTATCATCAACTTCATCAACAAGCAGTATTTTTTTACCGGTTATTTTTTTTTCAACCTCATCAATCCATTGTATCTTTAAAGGATAACCGCCGAGATCTTTTTCATCATCATATTTTTTTAAACCGATTACATATATATCTTTTTTTATAAAATTTCTTAATATCCTGGACGGTATTAAGCCTCCAGATGCAATAGCAACAATACAGTCAGGCTCCCAATTGTCATTCTTGATTCTCACGGAGATCTTAAAAATAATCTTATGGATATCCTCATAAGTAAAATATATCTTTTTCATAGCTATATTAAATTAATATTTAAAATTATAAATATTTATTAAAACATTTCTATATCTAAATCATTATTTTTACTATATTTAAATTCATCAAATCCAAATTTTTTTAAAATTTCATTTAAAACCTTTATTTCTGATTCTGTTGTTATTATTTTAGCTAATTTTTCAGTTAATTTTTTTAAATAATTATTTTTTTCTTCATCAGTTAATTTTTTTATAGTACTATTAATTACACTATTATTTTCATCTAAAAATGACATAATAAACTTATTTAAATTTTCCATCTCTTGTATAGTAAGATTACTATTTTGAAATACAGGAGTAATACTATCTATATTATTATTTATCTGAATTATAATATCAGAAACCGATGTAAATAAAGAATTTAAATTATTATAATAATTTTTTAATAATTCATAAAAATTAACAAATTCTTTTTTACTATTATTAATCTTATTGATAACTTCATTGCATTTTACATTAAAATCATTTAATACCTGACTAACTGTTTCCTTAGTATTTTTAATCATTGGGACTATTTTATCTATACTTAATTGTGTATTATTAGATAATTTCTTTACTTCATCTGAAACAATTTTAAAACCTTTACCTGATTCACCTGCTCTTGTTGCTTCTATTGAGGCATTAATTGAAAGAAGTCTTATTACTTCTGCAATATCCTGAATAATATTTGTGTTTTCATAAATATTGCTAATCATATGATTAATATCTTCCAGGTTATTCTCCAAACCGTTATAATAATTATTAATCATAGCTACAGTCTCATTAAAATTTTCATTCTGCTCGCTGTATTTTTTTATTACATTATTAAAATTTCTATCACTTTTCTCATCCAATAGTTCATTCTGTAATTTTGTTATATTTTCTAAAAAACTATTAATTTTCATTTTGATAATATATATACCTTCCGATAAAGGTTTTGATGAATTATTTATATTTTCAATAATAGAATTAAGAAAATTAATTATAATTTCTGAATAATAATTAAATCCCATTATAATATTATTTATTTGGCTTTTATTTAAATTACTATCTTCTATACAGCTTATTTTTTTAAATAAATTTTTATCGATTGTATTTAATACATTAAGTACTTCAATAATTCTTTTATATAAAATATCAATTTTACCTTGATTTTCACTTTCAATATAATTGCTATCAAATTCTTTTTTATATTCTGTCTTTAAATCTATTTGATTATCATAAAAAAATATAATATGTTTTAATGAGTTATTATAATAATTATAAAAAGAATTAAGCAATTTATTAGAATAATTAAATAATTTATTAAATTCAGAAGATGTTTTTTTATTATAATCTTTATAATTTTTTTTTATTAAAAAAAATAATATAAATATAATTGTAAATAATAAATTTATAATTAAAAAATAAATCATTTTAAAAAGAAAAGTCATTTTATTTTCAAAAATAAAATAAGAGTTAAAAATTATAAAAAAGCTAACTATTAAAATTATCAATAAAACTGTTTTTTTTATATTTTTCATATTAACTCTATTATTTTTAATAATTTTACAAATGATTGAGTCGAAAAATCCGATTTATTAATAAAGTATTTTACACCTAAATTTAAAAGTTTATCAACATAATCTTTATAACTACTAATAACAATTATTGGAATATTAGCCATATTATTATCTGCTTTTATATATTTTATTAACTCCAAACCATCCATAACAGGCATTTCAATGTCTGTAATAATAACATCAAATTTCTGATTATCTAAATGCTTTATTGCTTCTTTCCCATTAGATGCCTCAAACACATTAAGATTATTATCTAATAATATTTTTTTTTCATTCTCTCTTGTTATAATCGAATCCTCAACTAACAGTACATTTTTTGCCCATATTTTCTTTGAATCATTTTTCTTAATCATTTTAGTGATATTAAAAGTTTCTTCTTTTAAAATTTTAAAAAGTTCTGGAATATTCAATACTGGTATTGCTTTTTCATTGCCTAACAATACTGCTCCAATTATAAATTTGAATTTTTCAGAAATACCCGTCACTTTCTTAATTACCATTTTTTTTTCTAATATTATATCAGTAACTTCCAGCCCTGCAATTTCATCCTGGTATTTTATTATAATAATATTTTTATGTTTAGTATTATTTAAATCATCACTTATCCCAAATAAATTTTTTAAATTTATTAAAGAAACTTCCATATTATCAACTTCAATTAAGTTATTATTTTCTCCAATTTTTTTTATATCAATACTATTAGCTCTCATTGCGGTCATAACAAATGCTGAGGGTATTCCAATTACTCTATCACCTAATTGAAAAATAGTTACAGGAATAAAAGAACTAAAAAGAGGTAACGATATAATAAAAGTAGTACCTTTTTTATCCCAGGTATTAACTTTTATTTCACCATTTAATTCATTAACAATGTTTGCAACAACATCCATACCAATTCCCCTTCCTGAATATTTACTAACTTTTTTAGTTGAAAAACCTCCTTCAAAAATAAATTTTAATATATCTTCATTAGAAATATTATCTACTTTATCTCTTGTGATCATGTTTCTTTCAACAGCTTTTTTCTTAACTTTATCAATATCAATACCGCGTCCATCATCAGTTACTTCAATTAATACATTATCTCCTTTGTTATATGCAGATAAAATAACATTACCCTCCTTTGACTTGCCTAATTTTATTCTTTCATCTGTATTTTCACATCCATGATCAACTGCATTATTTATAAGATGAATTAATATTTCTTTTAATTTATCAACTATCCCCTTATCTAATTCAATATTTCTGCCATTCATAACAAAATTTATTTCTTTTTTTGTATTTATAGCTATATCCCTGACCAATCTTGGGAATAAATCAAATATGTTAGAAAGAGGAACCAGCTTAATTTTAGTTATTTCATTCTGAAATTCTTTTGAAATTAAATCATAAAATGTAATCTCATGTGCAAAATCATATATTACTGAATCAAGTGATTTAATTTCATCATCATTAATTTTTTCTGCAATATCATTTCTTACTGTCCTAAGTTTATTAATTAAATATGTAAATCTATTTGTATATCTGGGGAAAGCACTAAATAGGTTAATTAAATCATTGATTTTCTTTAAATTAATATTAATATAATCAATATCTTTTTCTACCTTTTTCAGTGGTTCTTTATATTCACTTTTAATTTTTTCTTCAATATTATCAATAAAAATATCAATCTTTTCGTCTTTTATTTCAATTTTTTTTTCTATCTTATTTTTTTCTATTGCATCACCATCTAGCATCATAATTGATTGAATATCGATATTAATTTGATCCGGAAGCTTATTAATGGCGTCCTGTATTAAATCTAAAGCTTTAAAAATATTTTCAATTATTTTTAAATTAAATTTTTTTTCATCACTTTTAAAAAGCTCAAAAATATCTTCTACTTTATGAGCAGCTTCACTTATTTGAATGAATCCCATCATCCTTGAATCACCTTTCAAAGTGTGAGCTTCTCTTTTCATACCATCAAAAGTTTCTTTATTAAATCCCTCTTTTTCTATTTTAAGTAAAAGATTATTAATTATAAGTATATGTTTTGCCGACTCTTCTTTAAATAAATTAATCATATTAGGATCAAAATTTTCTTTCTTCATAGTTATCCTTTATTTATAAAAAATGTAAAAGTAATTAAAGAAATTAATTCTTTATAATTTTTATAAAATCCCCAAATAAACACAGGATCCTGTTTTTTTCTGATAAATTCTGGAATAATTAATATATCTAACAAATCTATACTTATAATTTCTGAAATTGAAGGAGTCGAAATTATAATATCTTTACCATCATTAGAATCAACAATAACCAGAGAATTATACTCCGGCATTTGTTCAATGTTTAATAATTTGCCAATCCTAAAAAATCTTTTTTTAATTTCATATTCTTTTATTAATGCTGACTCATTATTTAAAGAAATATCAGATATAACTCTTTTTATTTCACTACAATCAATGCCGATGAATTTGTTAAAAATGTTAATAACTAATATTTCAATTTTTTTAATCATATTTACCTACATTAAATATTCCGACGAAAAAAGCTTAAGTATATCTATTACACTTATAATTTTCCCATTATGTTCAAATTCTTGAATTAAAAAACTCTCTTTACTTTTTTTTGTTGCATTTTTTATTAACTTAATATTATTTATATCAACCAGTTTTAGATCAATAATATCGAAAAAAGGAAATGCTATTTTAAATTTTTCATCAATAATTGCTATTTTTGTATAATTATTATTTTTATCTTCAATATTAAAAATTTTTAATAATGATAAAACCGGAATTATTTCATCTCTTATATTAATAATTCCCAATATATACTGAGGTGTATATGGTATAGGGACAATATAATTCTTATCAGAAAGATCAATTACTTCTCTTAAATATTCCAACTGTATGGCAAAATAATTTAAATCGATATCAACTATCAAATATTCTTTTACAATACTTGCTTTTTTTTCAGTCTCTTTATTTTTACCTTCCTCTATTTCTTTAATAATATCATTAATTTTATTATTTTTAGCCATAATTAATCCTTTTAATTATTTAAATTTAAAATATCATTAAATATTAATTTTCGTTTAATTTTATTTAAAGGATATAGCTTCGTCTTTAGGATTCCATTGTTTCCCTTAAACATTTCTCTTGCTTTTTCCATGTAATTAATATATTTAGGGTTATTTTTTTTCTTTTGATATTGAGCATAATAATAATTAGCTAATATTGAGCCATTCTCTATATATAATGAAGTTTTAATCTCAAATTCGGCACTGTCAAACATATTCAAATCTAAATAAATAGCACTTAATATTATATGAGCATCTATAGAATGCGGATTTATATTTATAGCTTTCCTGCATTCGTTTGTTGCATTTATAAACTCTTTTTTATCATATATATATTCAGCTTTAATTAAATAAAATATTTCATCTATTTTTATATTTGCAGTTTCAATTTTTTTAATTAAAAGACCAACATTCTCATAAAGTTCATCATTATAATTTAATATTATTAAATTTATTATTTCTTCATATGATTTCATACCTATATTACATAATTCATTATTAATATCATTTTTTTGATTACAAATAAGCTCATTAAAATCATAATATATTTCTTGTTCGATTTTTTCTGATTTTTTATATGCAAATGATTCCTTCCACCAGGTCAAATTAAATTTATGTTTAATAAAATTAAGAGTTTCCGAATAACCTAAAAAGAGATAACCATCCTTTTTAAGTATACTATAAAAATTATTAATTAATCTTTGTATTGATTCCATACAAAAATATATCATAACATTCTCACAAAAAATAACATCAAAATCAAATAAATCAGCAAGTTCAAAAGGTTCTCTTATCAGATTACAATGCCTGAATGTTACTAATTTCATAACAGAGTTTTTCAATTTATAAATATTACTATTACCGCTTTTCTTTTTTAAAAAATATCTGTTTTTATACCAATTATCAATATTTCTTAATTTATACTCTGAGTATTCTCCATTCTTAGCCAATTTTAATGCATTTTCATTTATATCCGTTGCAATTATTTGGATATCCCGGCCATTTAAATCAAACATTATATCATTTAATATCATTGATATTGTATATGGTTCTTCGCCTGTTGCACAGCCGGCAGATAATATTTTTATTGTTTTTTTATTTTCATTTATTATTTCAGGAATAATTTCAAATTTTAGTCTATCAAAATGTGCTTTATAGCGATAAAAACTTGTTTCCTGAATTGTAAAATATGAAGCTAAAAAAATAATTTCATCATAATTTTTTTTCATAAACTCAACATATTTTTCAGGAGACATTTTATGAAATATTATCCTGCTATGCAATACTATCTCTAAATCTATTAATCTCTCTTTATTAATTACGATTCCTGTTTCTGATTTGATTAATTCCTGTATAATTTGTATTATTTCTTTTTCTTTCATATTACACTGACACTCTATTAATATATTTATTTTCTAAAAATGATGCAATTTCATATATACTTAATACTTTATCCACCACTCCTGTTTCAAGTGCAGATTTAGGCATACCATAAATAACACTACTATCTTCATCCTGTGAGATTATATAACCACCATTTTTCTTAATTTCAATAATTCCCTTTGAGCCGTCATTACCCATTCCTGTTAAAACAATCCCAATAACACGATTTTTAAAAACCCTGCCTAAAGATTCAAACATCATATCAGCTGATGGTCTTATCCCAAAAATAGGAGGTGAATCAATATATTGAAAATGTTCTTTATTATCAAATACCAGATGATATTTTTCAGGGGCAACATATATAGTATTTGGTTTTATAGACTCGCCATTTTTTGGAACAATAACAGGTTTATCAGTATATAATGAAAGCCAGTCACAAAATCCCTCTATGAATCCATCAGCAATATGCTGTACAATAACAAAGCCCGCCTCAATTTTTTTTAATGCTAAAGTTTGAAATAAAATTTTAATTGTTTGTGGCCCGCCTGTACTGGCTGCAATACCTATAATAAGAAAATCATTTAAATCTTTTTTTATTTTTATGTTATCTAAATCATTAATCCGATGCTTTAAATTTTTACTATCAGGTATTGTTTTTTTCTCATTTACTGTATATATGATATTGCGTTTAATTCTCCTGACAACCTTAAAATCAGCAAATGTTTTTATTGATCTAATGATTCTATCTTCAATCTGCTTTTTAAGATCAGATAAATCCTCACTGTATGGTTTTTCAATAATTTCTACAGCGCCCAGTTCAATAGCTTTAAAACTGGTATCAACAGAATCTTTGCCAGGAGAAGAAAAAACAATAATAGGAGTAGGCTTAATATTCATTATTTCCTGTATAGCATCCAAACCGCTCATCATAGGCATGCTAATATCCATTATTATAACATCAGGGGACAATTTTTTTACAAGATCAACTCCTTCTTTACCATTATATGCATTGCCTATAATAGTAATTTCATCATCATGGGAAATAACCTTTTCTAAAAGTAAATGTACTATATTAGAATCATCAATAATTAAAATATTAATCTTACTCAAAAAATATTTCCTTAAAATAACATTAAAAATTAAGATTCATTTTACTCTTTATCTTCTGTTAACTCATCCTCTTCATCCTTAAATTTTTTAATTACATCATCCAATTCCGAACTAAAATTAACTATATCTTTTACAGCGACTAAAGTTTGTCTTGCTGTTTCTGCTGATTGTCTTGCTATCTCAGCCATCTGCTTCATAGTCTCTGCCGCTTGATTAGACCCGCTCTCCTGCTGTTTAATTGAAACATCAATCTTTTGTGTAAAAGTATAATTATTGTTTATTTTATTAACAACATTCTGAATATTATCATATATTGATTTTACCGTTTTACCGCTTGATACTACTTTTTCTGATTCACTCTCAGATGATATAATTATCGAGTTTAAAAAATCTTGAATTTCTTTTGCTGCTTTTTCTACATTTTTTGCAGACGATATTGTTTCCTTTGAGAGTTCTCTTATTTCTGCCGCTACAACAGAAAATCCAGTACCCGCCTCTCCACTTCTTGAAGCCTCAATTGATGCATTAATTGAAAGAATATTTGTTTTATTTGCAACATCCTTTATCAGCTCTACCATTTCATTTATTAATGTTGATCTCTTACCAAGTTCTACGATCTCCTGAGAATTTGCCTTACTGATATTTCCTACATCCTCCAATTGAGAAACAGTATGAAGCAATTGTGATTCATTCTCATGTAATTGTTTTATTATCTCTTCACTTGAAAAAACCAACTCTCCGACATTTTTTGTAATCTGCTTTGCTGTTATTGTCAACTCTTCTAAAGTAGTACTGACTTCAGTTATACCGCTTGCATTTTCATTTGCCCCGCTAGTTTGTTCCTGACTGGCGGCTTCAATTTCCTTTGAAGCTGAATTTAAATTAATTATTATTTCTTTAGCTTTACTGATTATTTCTTTTAAGAATTCGTTTATTGTTTTAAATTTATCCGCTTTATTTTTTAATTGTGTTGTCATACTATTAAAAGCATAAGCAAGAGTTATTATCTCTTTTGCTCCCTTAATTTTGGCAGATAATTCCATATCTCCTTCTGCAATTTTTGTAGCCGTCTTTGTTAAATTGATTAAAGGGGCTGATACAATTCTTGCTATAATAATTCCTGATAAAGCGGATACTATTGCCATTATTAATATTACTAAAACAGATAATCCAATATTTGAAATAATATCACGATAAGCTTCACCATAAGGTACTTCTGTAACAACTGCCCAATCAGGAGTATGAAGAGGTACATATGTACCTACAACTTTAGAATTATTAATACCTTTAAAAATAAATATATCTATGTTTTCTTTATCGCTGCTTGTTTTCATAAAATTACTTACTACATTTATATTACTTAAGTTTTCCTGTTTTAATACTCTTGCATTATCCCTGTATGCAATTAAAATTCCTTTCCTGTCAACGACATAAGCATAACCTTTTTCACCAACTTTGATTTGATCCATAAAATCCCATAAATATTTTAGACTTAATTCTGCTACCATCATGCTTCTTACATCACCGAATATATTCTTTTCTGGAACAGCCAAAATTATCATAGGTTCACCAGTAGAATCATCTATATATACAGGACTTATAAAATTATTGCCGTCATTAATGATTTGAAGCATATTATCAAGAAAATTTTTATAAGATTCTTTTGTACCCATTTGTGATAATCTAGATATTTTTATTTTTTGTTTTCCTGTTTTAGTCAGCAGTGATAATTGTTTAAACTCCGATTGAATAGCAAAAGTATTTTCGAGTACTTCCTTTTGTTTATCATATTTTGAATCACTGAGATTTGTTGTGCTTACAACTGTCTGCATTACATTTAATTTTTGCTGAATATAATTACTAACTGATAACGCCGCATCCTGTGCAATGACCTGCTGTTTACCAGATATATTTTCTTGCTGTGTCTTATAATAAGAATAAATCTGAATACATCCAGAGATTATGAGTGCAAACAAACTCAATGATAAAAAAGCAATTGCTAATGTTGTTGTCAAACTTAAACCGGATATTTTATTGTTTGGCTGATCCATATAAATATCTCCTTTTTTAACTGACGCTACAGTTAATTTATATGAAAATTATAACATCATATAAAAAAAGATATGCTTAAATATTTTAAGCATATCTTTTTTTATTTATCTATAAACCTTATCTGCTTGTTTAATTACACTATCTGGAATATTATAACCTAATCTTACAGCTCTCTTATAATCAATCTCAATATAATTGTCAGCAGAAATAACAGGGATTTTTCCAGCTTTAGTGCCATTAAATATTTTATTTACTATAATAGCACAATCTTTTCCTGATTTTCCAATATCCATATTTACACCATATAATGTCCCATAATCATCAACTACAAATAAAGCTCCACCAAGAACTACTTTATTATCTAATGCAAATTTACCATATATTTTAAAAAAATCAGGAGTAACACTTAAAGGTTCTGATAGTGTCATAATTGCATCTATAGATTTTGCATTCTGCTTGAGATTTGTAGCTAATTCAGGGGGACTTTCAACTGCTGCTTCAATAATTTTTACTCCCATAGAATCTGCAAGAGTTCTTACTGCTGCTAGTTGCGCAGGTAAACTCGGATATCCTTTTATATATGGAATCAATACTGTTTTAATAGACTGATCAATCTGCATTATAATTTCAAATCTTTTTGCAGCTATATCCGGTCCGGGATATCTTACACCTGTTATGTTACCTCCCGGTTCCTGAATACTATTAACTAAACCCGTATCTTCAATGAATGATGCGTTAAAAACAATAGGAATATCAGTATTTTTTGCTGCTTCTTTTATAACTATTGCGGCTTCAGTTGGAAATACAAAAAGCAAGTCAGGTTTTAATTCAATAAGTTCTTCTGCATACTGCTTATATTTAGCCATATCAAAATCAGTTGATTTTAATTCATAAGTTATATTCTCACCTTCAACATAACCAAGTTCAGTCATCTTTTCTTTAAAAGTATCAATGCTTGGAGCAAAAAAATTGAGACCGTTTAATATCCCAATTTTATATACTTTTTTTGATTTAGGACAGGATACATTAAATAAAAAAAATGAAATTAAAATAATTAAAATAATTACTTTAATAATAAAAAATTTTTTATAAATCCTCTCAGTATTATCCATTATCTATGCCTCCAAATAAAATTAATTTATATACATTTAAACCTGCAAATATTTTAGGTCAATGTATATGGGATTGCATTTAATAAATAAATGCATTAATTTTTTATCCATATATATGAGTCAACGACTCATTAAGATTCTATATAAAATTATAAAATATCAATTTCCTGTATTCAACAAAAAAAAAAAAATACAATTATTTTTTTATTTTTTTATGATTATTTGATATTATAATTACTAAATTGGGATTATTTTAAATAAAAATTTAATTAAAGAAAGGTTTTAAATTTTATATTATCCGTTTTATCACATCCAAGAGTTTTTCCTGATCTACATCCTTAACAATCCAGCCGTTAACTCCGGCTTCTTTACCCTCTTGTTTTCTTTCATCTCTTACTTCACTGGTGAGTATAATTATCGGTGTATTTTGATATTGTGATTCTTTTCTTAACTCTTTTGTTAAAGTTATTCCACTCATATCAGGCATATTTAGATCTAAAAGGAAAAGATTTATAATATTTTCTTTAGCTATTGATAACGCTTGATTACCATTTTGAGCTTCTAAAACTTCATAATCCTTTAACAGTAATGTTTTCATTAGATTTCTGCTAATTGGAGAATCATCTGCTAATAAAATCTTTTTCATTTAATTTTCTTCCATAAAACTTAAATATATGATAAAAAATTTATCTTATATTTAAATCCTCTTTATTCACAATATTCTCTAATAATCTATTACAATTACTAAAAAAAATCAAGATTAAATAATAATAAAAATTATAATTAATAATTTTTATAAAATATATTTTAAAAATATATAACTTCTTTCTAAAAGTATAATATTTAGATAAATCTTAAATATTATTTCAAACATATTCTGCAATATTATACAATTATATTGACAATACATAAAGATTAAAATATATTTTTTAAATCAATAATTAAGGAGTATACTTTGAGACCTCCGGAATGTGCTGTCTGCGGAAAAGAATTTTTTGATGAGGGCGGGTTAATTTATTTTAAAAAAAGAGACTCTGACATACAGTGGGATGAAAAAATGAAAAAAAATAATATGATCGGTCATCCGCCTTATGCAGAATGGTTTTGCGGTGAACACATCAAAATTGCACAAAAGTATAAATTTATGACAATAACAGATGCCATGCAGGAAATTACCAAGGAAACATTAAAATAATAAATTATATGAAAAACTATATAGATATTGATTGTGGAGAATGCAAAGAATGCTGTCATTTTCATCTATTTATCGGTGAAATATTAAGTTTAAAAGAAATTGAAACTTTATTTTTTTTTAATAAAAAACTTGCCGATACCTTCTTTAAAAATACTGATGATGAATATCTAATAGATACAGAATGCATTAATCATTATAATAATAAATGCTTAACACATCATACAAAAGATTATCCGTGTATATGTGCTTTATATCCATTAATTCTTGCAAAAAATATAGATAGTAAGATTAAAATATACTTAGATAAAAACTGTCCTCAGTGGAAAAATATTTTAAAAAACTTAGAAGATGTAAAATACATAAATAATATACTGCAAATAATAAATTTTTATAAAATCAGGAAACAACTTGATATTTTTAAATATAAAGACCTGAAAAAATGCGGTTATAGATTAAAACCTATAATGGAAATTAAAATATAAATTTTAATAGCTAAAAAAAAGAAAATGGAAACACATAGGGAGGGAGCAACCGCTGATTAACGCGGGTGCACGCTGTTGGTAGGTATTTTTTTAACAGCGTTAATCAGCGTTCATCTGTGGTTAATAACTGCAAAGTATTAATAACCTAAACGGCGCCGCTTCTAAATAAAACAGTTTCTAAAGTATACAATAAAATTTTCATATCAAATAAAAAAGAAATATTGTTGATATAATACAAATCATAGGCAAGTTTTTTATTCATCTTATCAATCTTATCAACATATTTATATTTAACCTGCGCCCACCCGGTCAAACCCGGTTTAATTAAAATTCTTTTATTAAAAAGCGGATATTTTTTTATAATTTGATCAATTATTTCCTTTCTCTCGGGTCTTGGACCTATTAAAGACATATGCCCCATTAATACATTAAAAATTTGCGGGATTTCATCAATTCTCAGCGGTCTTATAATTTTACCTATAAATGTAATCCTGTTGTCATTTTGATTTGTGAATCCAATATTATCACTGCAAGATTCTTTCATGCTTCTAAATTTATATATATTAAATTCTTTATATCCTATAGTAATCCTTTTTTGAGTAAAAAACACTTTACCCTTTGATGTTAATTTAATCAATGAAGCAGTAATCATCATTAATGGTGATAATAAAATTAATAAAATAGCAGACACCATAATATCAAAAACTCTTTTAAATATTTTATTATAAATTGAGTCCAATTTATAATATGAAAATAAATCATAATGATTATTATGTATTATCTCGGCAGGAATACTCTGGTCAAAATATGAAAACATATCAATCAATGAATAAATTTTACCGCCTGAAATTTCAAAATCATTAATGATATATTTATATTTATCCTCAATAGTAATATCTGTATCAATTACAAGAATATTGCAGTATTTTATTTTATCTTTTAAAATTTTATAATCTTTATCTGCTATTATATAATCAGCATTTATAGGAAACCATTTGCCGTAAACACTAATAAGCTCATTTAATAATAAATAATTTTCTTTACTTCCGAAATACAATAATTTTACAGGATGCCTGTGTTTTATAAGAATCAAAAATAATAATTTATTAAAAAAAGATTGTATCAGAGGTATCATTAAAAATCCAAGGAAAAATACAAAACGTGCAAAATTTGTTTGCGTAAAATAAAAATAACCCCCAAAAACACCAATTGAAAACATCGAAATTATTATATTTGAAAATATTGACTCTTTTATAGTAGATATTTTGTTTACTTCATAAATTTTTAATGAAATATTAAAAATTATAATTATAATAGAATATAATATAAATAAAATTAATGTATGAAATGTTAATTTTCTAGTACCTACACCAATTATTGGGACATTAGAATACCTCAGGCAGTATATTATAAAAAACAATGATAATGATATAAAAAAATTTGTAAATATAAAAAATATTCTATTAAATCTAAACATATTTACTTGTTAATCAGATAACTTTTTAAATTTTCAATTATATCTAAATCAATATTCAATAAATCATATATATTTCTGTAATAAATCATAATTAATATAACTAGTAACCATAATATTACTGAAATAATAATTCCTGGATCTTTGATCACAAGATCAACCGGACTACCGCCTTTACCTTTGCAATAAATTAAAAATAAATATCTAAATAATCCAAATAACACAAAAGGAACCGTAAAGATTAATGTTTTAACCTTAAAAAATGCAATTACATCCTGATCCATGGTATATAAAGCATAACTTATGGCTGTTAACGCTGTTGATATAATTATCATTATATCCAAAAATTTTTTATTATAATCACCAAGATTATCTCTATGGTTAACTGCTTCTGTACCTAGTATTTCAAGTTCATGACGCCTTTTACCAAATCCTATAATAAGGCTTATTGCAAATGTTGCTAAAAGCATCCAATTACTTAATCTAACTTCTATAGATGCTGCACCTAATAGTACTCTTATACAAAATCCAACAGCAATAATAAAAACATCAAGTATTGCTATTTTTTTTAAAAAAAATGAATATGATACATTGATAAAAAAATACAATAATATAATTATAGATGAAATAAAACCAAGAAAATAAAATGAAGAAATAAATCCTATCAATGCCATAAAAATGCCAAGCAATAATGCAAACAACGGCTTAACCCTTCCCGAAGCAATAGGACGTTCAGATTTTATAGAATGCTGAGCATCATTTTCTTTATCTTTAATATCATTAATTATATAAACAAGTGAAGCTACAAATGAAAATGAAAAAAAAGCTATAATTGATTTTGTAAGTTTAGTTAAATCAAAAAGTTTTAAAGAAAAAATTAATGGAGCAATTATAAAAGTATTCTTTACCCAATGTTTAATCCTTATCAAATTGAAAAAAGTTTTCATAAATTTTCCTTGAAAGCCGCAATAGGATTTATAATATAAAAGTGGACTCTATAATGTCAAGAGAAGTTTTTATTAAAATTATCAATAAAAAATAATTAAATTAAAATACAGTTAAATTTATGTAATTGTTGAATTTATTAACTTTTTATAGTAAAATTTACGAAATTAATAATAATATTAGTAATAATGTAAAATCAGGTTAACTAATGGGAATTTTATTAAATATAAATGTATTAAAAATTATTGCAGTTATTTTATTAAACATATTTTTCTGGATAATCATTAAATATAAAGATTTTGCAAAAATAATCTCACTTTTTTCTATTTTAATAATTTTTATTTTTACCGGCAGCTTAATAAATGAACTATTAAAAAGCAATTATAACTATATCATTAATATTTTACAATTAATTATTTTTATAATAATCTGCATAATCATTAAATATATGTATTCAAAAAAAATGTATAATATTAAAACTTTTTTAGAAAATTTATCAAATAGAAATTTAATTTTTAATCAAAAAATTACACCAAAAGGCAGTTTTAAAGACATTGCTAACTCATCAATAAAAATAAAAAATATTTTGGATACAATAATAAAAAAAATAAATTTAATAAACAGAGATATAAAAAAATCAACATCAGTTTTACTTGAGGATTCTAACAATTTAAAATCAAGGATTAATGAACAAACAGATATTACAAGTAATTTTAATACCGCAATAAATATTCTCAGTAATTCTGTTGAAATCGGTGCAAAAGGATTGGAAGACACAAAAAATATGTTTAATAAAACAGCGGAAAACTTTAATATCTTGTTTGACAGGATAAATACCTTATTCACACAAAATCTTAATATGCAGATGGAAAATGAAAATATGGAAAAATTTTCTTTATCTGCGATAAAATTTACAATTGATTTAAATGAAATCACAAAAAACGGTACTAAAAAAATAGATACCATCATAGGCTTCATTGACGAATTCAGTAAATCGGTAAAAAAAATTATTGAGATGGTAAATCTTATTAAAAGGATCTCGGCTCAAACAAATTTATTGGCTATAAATGCTTCAATTGAAGCGGCTCATGCAGGTGAAGCAGGACACGGATTTGCAGTTGTTGCCGATGAAATACGCTTATTATCCGAATCATCGGCAGATGCTACCGGTAAAATAACTGATATTGTAAACTCTGTTTTAATTGATCTTGTTAGGGACCAGGAAAATTCTAAAAGTGCAAAAGAAGGTATAGAAGAAATAAATGATGCATTCAGTAAAAACATTAATTTTATTAATCTTCTAGCAGACAGTATTAATCAGCAGATTGAAAGTGTAGAAAGGATGAAAGAATATATAGAAGAAATATATGATTTATCAAAAAATATTAAAAAATCAACTGATACACAACAAAAAACCACACAGGATATATATGAAGCAACAGAAACATTAAATGCTCAGTCATTTTTAATAAGCCAACTAATAATTCAACAAAAAGCAAATATAGAAAAACTTTTAACATCACTGACAAATTTAGAAAACATTATACAAAACACCGAGAGTTATTCTGTTATACTTCCAGAGATAATAAAAGAATTTATTTTTAACATTCCGGATGAGCTTGATAATCCTTAATATTATTTATTAATTTAACTGACTTATCAATAATTCCATCAGCGTTAAATCCAAGACTATCCAGTATATTATTTCTAGTGTCATGCTCAATAAATTCATCAGGCAAATTTATTGAAGAAAATAATAATCTACAATCCGTAAATGAAGAAATTAAAGATGCTATATCCTGAGATATTGATCCAGAAAAAACATTTTCCTCTATAACTAATACAGATTTATATTTTTTAATAATATTTATAAATTTATCATTTGGGAATGGTTTTAAAACCCTAAGATATAAAATGCCTGCATTAATATCAAGATCTTTTAAGTTTTTTGAAGCTTCTTCGGCATCAGTTACAAATGGTCCAATCACAACTATTAGCAAATCTGATCCATCATTTAAAATAATAAAAGGATTTTCATTAATCGGCGGATGAAAATCTGCAAGCTGTGAGACTTCTGCATATGCTCTCGGATATCTTATTGCCACAGGACAATTTAATTGATATGCATAATCAAACATTATTTTTAACTCAGTAGCATCACAGGGAACCAATATAGTAATATTAGGAAGCATTTTTAAATATGAAATATCAAATTGTCCCTGATGTGTTTCACCGTCTGCTCCAACTATTCCGGCTCTGTCAATTGCAAAAATAACAGGCGCTTTACAAAGACATACATCCTGTTGTAATTGATCTAAACCTCTTAATAAAAATGTCGAATAAATTGCCAATACGGGTCTTAAGCCTGATAATGCTAATGCCCCGCAAAATGTAACTGCATGCTGTTCTGCTATACCGACATCAAAAAATCTATCGGGGAAATTCATATTAAATAAATTTAATCCTGTTCCTGATTCCATTGCGGCTGTAACAGTAACAATATCTTTATTAATCTTGCCCATTTTTACTATTTTTTCAGAAAAAATATCAGTAAAGGTTTTCTTCTCTTTTTTTTCTATTTTACCGGAACTCATTAAATCGGGAGTTACACCATGAAAAACAGCAGGATTAGATTCTGCAACAGGGAAACCTTTTCCCTTGATTGTTTTTATATGTAATAGTACAGGATGTTTTATATTCTTTTTTACATTTTTTAATATATAGATTAATTCATTTATATCATGCCCATTTATCGGACCGATATACTCAAAACCAAGACTGGTAAAAACATTCTCATACTCTACAAGATACTTAAAACCTCTTTTTAAATTATTTAAAAATCTCATTATAGCCCTAATAGGACCGGAAGCCTGTTTTAGGTTTTTATCAATAAAATCCGTAATTCTCTGATAAAAATTACTGACTGCTATTTTATTTAAAAAATTTGATATAGCACCAACATTTTTATGAATGGACATGTCATTATCATTTAGTATTACTATTAAAGGTATTTCTAAATGCCCTGCATAATTTAAACCTTCAAATGCCTCACCGCCTGTTAAAGCACCATCTCCGATTACAACAATAATGCTGTTATCCCTATTATTTAATTTATCACCAACAGCAAACCCGAGTGCAGATGAGATTGAAGTAGCAGAATGACCGGAGTCAACTATATCATATATTGATTCCTGCCGTCTGGGGAAACCGCTTATGCCTCCTTTTTTCCTTATAGAAGCAAAACTATTGTTTCTGCCGGTTAATATTTTATGTGTATAACATTGATGTCCGACATCAAATATTATCCTGTCATCAGGTGTATCAAATACATAATGAAGCGCTGTTGTCAACTCTACTACCCCCAAATTACTTGCAAGATGACCGCCATTCTTGCTCATAACCCATATTATTTTTTCTCTTATTTCTTTACATAATTTTGACAGATCACTCTTATCTATTTTTTTTAAATCTTGGGGGGATTTTATATTATCAAGCATAATTATTAATCCTTGTTAAAATACAACATTTAGTATTTTATTAAAAAAATCTAAAAGTATTATTCTCTTTCTGGCCTCATTTATCCTGGTTTCTTCGATTATATCATGAGTGGCATCCGGATTCAACACAACTTTAACTAAATCTGCATTTCGTAATACTTCATTTACATTTTCAATCAATGTTGTTATCCTAATTATCGGATTAATTAAAGACTGGGTATTAATAGTATTATCAATTATATCAGAATAATTTGCATCACCGGTAATTTCAATTAAACTTGTTTTATTATCAATAGATATCTGCTTCCTGGCAGTTAAAGTAACATAATTATTTTCAACACGTATTATACGAGCCTGCATTACTGAATTTATTTTTAGATTATCCTTAAACGAACTTGTTTTATTTTCTTCAACATTGCCCTTAGGTAAAAATGAAAAGATACCTGATAATTCTCCACCGGAAATATCAATAGTATAATCCTTTAATGATTTCATTGTCGATTTATATTCAATAGCACTTCCTTCATTTATAATCAACTTAATAGAATCTCCAATATTATAATAAATTTTCTTATTATAAATATCTTTAGCTTTATCATCCCATAATGACTCAGAAATAATTGAAAAGGTAATAAATATTAGTACTGTAAAAATTAAAATTTTATTTTTCAAAATACTATCTCCCTATAAATAATTATACATTTTTATATAATTAATCTTATTTATTTTTCGGCTTAAATTTCTCTTAAATTAAATGGAATAAAATATCAATGTCATAATAGAATAATTTAAAAACATAGGATTATCCAATAAATATGACTTATATATAGATATTTATAATAAAAAATATCAACAAGAATTGAATAACAATCAGGAAAACACAGAATAAAAAAAAACTCACCAATACGATGAGTTTCTTACTTATTATCAATATTATAACTAAAGAGTGCATATTAAAATTATTAAATTTAAACAGATACAAATAATTATAAATATTTTTTATAAACTCGATAGCAATAAATCATTATAAAGAATTTCATAATATTAATAACTATAATTATTTCTTCTTGTGTCTGTTTTTTCTTAATTTCTTTTTTCTTTTATGTTTAGAAATCTTAGCTCGTCTCTTTTTCTTTACAGAAGGCATTATAACTACCCCATACCTTATTTTTTTATAAAAGGATTACTAACATATATTTTCTAATAATACAATAAAAATATATATATTTATAGATTAAAAACTATATATATCAGTTATTTTTACTAATTTCTAATAATTTTTCATCAATAAACATCTTTATTTTATCATAATCACAATTATTAAACCATTTTACATTATCAACCTTATTAAACCAGGTTAATTGTCTTTTTGCATAACGCCTTGAATTCCTTTTAATCAAATCTATTGTATCCTCTATTGATCTTTCATTATTTAAATATTCAATAATCTCTTTATAACCTATAGCCCTCATACCAGGATTGTTTTTATTATAACCCATGTCTAAAAGTTTTTTTACTTCATCAATGAAACCTTCTTCGAGCATCTTATCCACTCTTGCATTAATAATATCATAAAGTTTCTTCCTTTCAATATTAATACCAATTGTAATATATTTATAATCTTTGCGGTTATTATCCTTATTTAAATAATATGAAAATTTATTACCTGTAAATGTTATCACCTCTAATGCTCTCAATGTTCTTTGCTTATCATTGGGATGTATAATCTTCGCATAATCATTATCATTGATTTTTAACAAATTATACATTTCCTTTTGGCCTAATTTTTGCCATTTATCATTAATATAATCTCTTATCTTTTTATCAATAACAGGTATATCAACCATACCGCGCATTAAAGACAAAAAATATAAACCGGTACCGCCTACTAAAAAAGGAATTTTTTTTTTCTTAATAATATCAGGAATAATTTTTTGAGCGCTTCTTTTAAAATCTCCTGCTGTAAATTGTATATCAGGAGTTATTATATCTATTAAATGATGTTTTACATGATCTAATTCATCACTAGTGGGTTTTGCAGTACCAATATCCATATATTTATAGACCTGCATAGAATCAACGGAAATAATTTCACCAATGTTTTCGGTTAATTTTAATGCTAATGAAGTCTTGCCAACACCCGTCGGTCCAAAAATGGCAACAGCAAAATAGTTCATAAATAAATTTAGATTTAATTTTCTAATTTAAATTGTACCTTTTTCTTTAAGACCTGTCTTAAAGCTGTAGATACAATCTTTCCTTTATTTTTTTTCACTTCTTCATCGTCGGTAAGATTTATCTGAATAGCTCTTTTAATGGCAGCACAGGTCAGCTCATATCTGTTGCCATTAAAATCAATTAATTCATCTAAAGGAATAATCATATAATTTTATTCTCCAAGAAATATATATAAAATAATAATTTTAAAAAGGGTCATAAATATATAATATTTTAATAAAAAAAGCAATATTAATAAATATAAAAATTTACTAATTATACAAATAAATTTTTTCTAAATCTGTAAAAGCTTTATCTAAATTTTCATTAATTATAACATAATCATATCTGTCTTTTTGTTTAATTTCTCTTTCTGCAACACTTAGACGTTTATTTATAACTTCAACAGAGTCAGTAGATCTTTTAAATAAACGTTCTTTTAAAACATCCAGACTAGGCGGGGCTATAAAAATATATACAGCTTTAATATTTTTTTCCATTAATGATATACCTCCCTGAACATCAATATCAAGGAGACAATCTTTACCCGAATTTATAACTTTTTCTACTTGTTCCTTACTTGTTCCATAAAAATTTTCATATACTTTTGCATATTCCAAAAAAATATCTTTTTTAATACCATCTTTAAATTCATTTTTTGTTACAAAAATATAATCTTTTCCATTCATTTCACCTTTCCTTGGCCCTCTTGAAGTATGAGAAACCGAAAAGGTTATATCATTCTTATACTTATCCAATAACATTTTAATAAGCGTTGTTTTACCTACACCGCTTGGACCTGAAACAACTAAAAGCCTGCCTTTATGCAAAGAAACTACTCCTTAAAATTATTTTTATTAATCATTCTTTGACTGATAGTTTCAGGCTGCATGGCTGTCAAAATAACATGATTAGAATCCGTAATAATAATACCCCTGGTTTTCCTTCCCTGCGTTGCATCAATTAACATTTGATTTTGCTTAGCTTCATTTCTTAATCTCTTTGAAGAAGCAGAGTCAGGATTTATTATACTAATTATTCTGTTTGCATGTATAACATTACCATATCCAATGTTAATTAGTCTGATTTCTGACATAATAACCTCCATTAATTAATTTGATATATCTATTCTATTAATTTATTCTATATTTCTTATCTGCTCTCTCATTTTTTCAATATTATTCTTAACAGATATTACACTTCCTGTTAATTCTACCAATGATATTTTACTTCCTATTGTATTTATCTCTCTATGCATTTCCTGGCAGATAAAATCAAGTCTTTTTCCAATCTCTCTTTTTTCCTTAATAATATCATCAAATTGTTCTATATGGCTGAATAATCTTTTTACCTCTTCATTTATGCAAGATTTACTGACATAAAATGCCGCTTCATTTAATAATCTTACCTCATCAACATTTTCACCTATCAGATCTTTTATTTTATTTTTTGTAGATATGTAAATTTCTTTTTCCATCTGAGGGATTTTTTTTGATACAGATGTAACTTCTTTTTTAATATTTTTTAAAATCCCAGTAAGATCTTTTTTAATGGAATCTCCCTCTTTTTTCCTCATTACAAGTATCTCATCCAAATTATCATTGAGGTTTTTTAAAATATACTTCCAGTATTTATCAAAATTTTTATTTTTTTCAGTGCTTATTATATTATCATACTTTGTAAGGTGAAATAATCTTACTTCATCCTTCAAATTAAAATTATTAATAATATTATTAAGTCCCTCAATATATTTTTTTGCTAATTTTAAATCAACATTGACATTATAAAAATCTTCATTAAGTTTTAAAATTACATTAACATCAATCTTGCCTCTCATAAGCTTTTGTTTTAACAAATCTCTTATATTTATTTCTAAGGCATATAAATATGTAGGTAAATTAATATTTATCTCAAGAAACCTGCTGTTAACGGTTTTAATCTCTGTGGAGATATAAAAATTGTCGTAAAAAGACTCTTTAAAAGAGTAACCTGTCATTCCATACACGTCTAATTATTCCCTTATTCTTATGATTTAGACGAAAATAGCATTATTTATCTTTATTGTCAAAGATATTTCATTTTTTTGAGTATATTTTTGTTTAATTGTAGATTTTTAAAGATTTTTAAATTATTATAACTTATAGATCATCACCAAATTTTTCTCTTATAATTTTTATTATATCTTCTCTTTTTTCTTCATTTTTTATAATATCATTCCAAACAGGCAAATATATATATTTTAAATTACATGGTTTTTCTAAAATTATTCTTGTATTATCATTTTCCCAAATCGCTTTTTTGGGATTAAATTTTTTAGGATTGCCAAATTTTGAAGTAAGTTTTCTTAATAAAAAATAATAACCTATTTTACTATCACTTATTTTTAAAAATATCTGAAAAAGTTTATCATTCTCAAAATGAAAATATGCATATATAATAAATCCTACTCCTTCAACCGATATGATTTTTGTATCCGGTTCCAGCCGTGTAATAAGTACTTCTTCTTTTTTCTGGATAAAATCACCGCTTTTTTGTAATAATGCTTTTACCTGATCCATAGACATTCCAAGCTTTATATCCTTATAACCGTCACTTAAAGGCTCTATTGCATAAAAACGGGTTATGATTAATAAAAAAAATAAAATTATATATTTTTTCATATTTAAATAATACTCCTTTTTAATTGACAAATCACAATTTAATTTATTAAATAAAATAAATAATAATTTAAATTGTAATTACTAATTACAAGTACTTATTATATTTTTCGGCATAATGAGAACCATTATAAATGCATTTTCAAATTATGAAGATTTTTTTTACTATTAAAAACTATAAAAGAAATAAAAATTCAAGGGGATAAATTATGAAAGAAAAAATAATATGCGGTGATGCGCCAAAGGCTATAGGACCATACAATCAGGCAATCGAAACCAATAGTCTGATTTTTGTATCCGGACAAATACCTTTTAATAAAGAAGGCAGTCTTATTTCTAATGATATAGAAAAACAAACTATGCAAAGTTTAACAAATATAGAAAATATACTGAAATGCAAAGGTTTAGATAAAAACAGCATAGTAAAAACCACAATCTTTTTAAAAGATATGAATGATTTTAAAATTATGAATGATATATACAGCGATTTCTTTAAGAATACAGATTTTCCTGCACGATCAACAGTCGAAGTATCCAGACTGCCTAAGGATGTTAAAATTGAAATCGAAGCAATTGCAGTAAAAGAATAAAATTAAAATGTCTAAAAAACAATAATTAAACCGCTGATGGACGTAAAATAAACACTGTACAATAAATATAACAGCGTGCATCTTGCGTTAATCTGCGGTTAATTTCAATTCAATAGTATTTTTATAATAATCCCAAATTATCTTGCAATACCTGCTTCATTTATCATTCTGCCTAATGTCTGCTCATGAGACTGTATTGCTTTTTGATTTGCTTCATAACTTCTCTGTACTTCTATCATTTGCACCATTTCTAAAACAGGATTAACATTTGATGATTCTATAAAGCCCTGTAATATCTGTGGTCTTTCCTCGTTTTCAGCTATATATGCTTTACCTGTGTATTCACTTTCATAATAAAAAGAGTTGCCTTCCCTTCTTAATTCTCTTTCTCTGGGAAATCTTACAATTTTTAGCCTGCCTATAAACTCCGTATCTCTCCATTCATTTTCCTCCAGCTGAACCAGTCTTTCAGGATCTCCCATATATTCATTATTTACATAAACATTGCCCTCTTTATCAATTATAAAATTATTCTTTTTAATCTGTATATATCCGGTCTCTGACAATACCTTAAATCCGTCTTTTGTAACCAAATACCCCTCTTTATCTATTGTAAATGAACCGTTTCTTGTATATCTTTCACCTTTTTCCGTTTCTATTGCAATAAATCCTTTACCGTCAAGTGCAAAATCAAATTGATTATTGGTTTCTTTAAGATTACCCTGGGTATAAACAGTATATGATTCATTTAACTCAACACCTGTACCAAGTTTTCCTACAAAAGGCATTTTATCATATGCTCCAAGAGGAAATACCATTAGCCCGTCATCATATCCCCTTCTCACCTGTATGTCTGGGAATGCCTTCATAACCGTAATATCCTTTTTAAATGCTGTTTTATCAACATTAGCAAGATTATTTGCAATAATATCAAGTCTAGCCTGCATTACATTCATACCGGCAGCACTAGTATAAATACCTCTTATCATACAGCAACTCCTTATTATTAAGAACGTAATGTCAAAAATTTCTTATTTATTGAAATTTAATTTATAATTACTATATTGTTCTACCACGAAGTATACGAAGATCACGAAGAGATGTATAGAGGGTATAAAAAATAAAATTTTTCTAATTTTACCTTCATGTGCTTCGTGCTCTTCGTGGTAAACACTTAAACTTTCATAATTTTTCATAAAATTTATGACACTACCATTAAGAATATCGGATTTATTAAAATTTGATTTAGTTTTAAAAACTAAAATCTTAATCCTTGTAAGATATTGATCTATTTGTTATAAATATATGGAAATGTCTTAAAAATATATTTTTTACCATAGAGGACATGAAGAATTAAAAAAATAAATAACATGGCATTTTATTAAATAAATTAAATTAATTTGTAATTAAGGTATAATAATGATAACAGCAGAAGATATTATAAAAAAATTTAACCTTATGCCACATCCAAAAGAAGGCGGTTATTTTATTGAGACATACAGATCAGATGAAAAAATAGTAAATCAGTATTTAAATAGACGATATGAAGGAGATAGATGCCTCGGAACAGCAATTTATTTTTTACTGACAAAAGATACTTTTTCGGAAATGCACAGACTTAAATCCGATGAGATTTTTCATTTTTACCTGGGTGATCCGGTAGAGATGCTTCATTTATATCCAAACGGAACAAGTAAAAAAATAATCTTTGGATCAGATATTCTAAATAACATGCAGCCTCAAGTAGTTGTCCCAAAAAATGTTTGGCAGGGTGCAAGATTATTAAAAGAGGGAGTCTTTGCATTAATGGGGACAACTCTTGCTCCTGGATTTGAATATCAGGATTATGAAACAGGTAATAGAGAAAAATTAATAAAAGAATACCCGGAACACAAAAATTTAATAATAAGTTTAACAAACTTATGAGACATTTAATAAATATTTTTCTATTTCTTTAAATTATTATCTTGAAATTTATCAATAAATTACATAAAATAATAGAAAAATTTAATAAGGGTAATATGACATTTTTAAACTGTAAAATAAAATCATGTACAAATAAAGCAATTTTTTTTAAAGATTATTGCTTGGAGCATACAGAGGATAAAGAAAGCTTAATAAAAGAAATTCATGATTTTGTTAATAGTAAAAGCACAATTAAAGGATTCAATTTTACAAAAGTACCTTTTGACGGGTTTGATTTTTCATCAAAAAATATTTCGTATTCTATATTTTCTCATTGCAGTATGAAAAAAGCAAAATTCGTAAAAACTACCATGATATCAACTTTTTTTGATTTTACAGAGTTACAGGAAAGTGACTTTTCCAATTCATTTTCAAGATTTTCGGTCTTTGGCGGGGCAAATTTATCAAATACTAATTTTTATGAAGCAATAATGTTTTCATCTAATTTTCTTGGAGCCAAGATTGAAAATACAATATTCAAAAATACTGATCTAAGTTATTCAAGATTTATCGGCAGCATAATCAATAATACATCCTTTAATAACTGTAACTTAAAAAAAGCATTTTTTCAAAATTCCATACTTGATGATATCAGCTTAAAAACATCAAACTATCAGGATGCTATATTGTTAAAATGTGATAATAATAAAACAGACATCATTTTAGAGGATTATAAACCGTGAAAGTATTTACTACAATAAATCCCGATACAATATTAAATATATATTTAATTACGGATAATGAGCAAAAATATGGTGTTATAATAGATCCAGGCTCATTTTCATTAAATGTTTATAAACTGATACAGCAGACAGGCGCAGAATTAAAAAAAATAATAATAACGCATAATGATATCGAAAATACTTCCGGAATATCTTTGATTAAAAAAATATATGATGTAGAGATATTTGCCAATTGTTCTGATATTTTCGATTTTCCGATAACAGAAATCAGTCACGGGGAAATAATTAAAGAAGGTGATTTAACATTTAAAATATTAGAAACACCAGTTAACCATTATGACTCAATATCAATACTTGCAGAAGATACATTATTTGTCGGGGATATATTACAATCAGGCATACTTAATTCATTCAGAAAAAATCAATGCCCCGGTGATTATGAATTTGAAATAATTCAAAATAATATTTTAAATTTACCTGATCATATAATAATCTGTCCAAGTAAAGGACCGGCGAGTACCGTTGAAATAGAGAGAAAATTTAATCCATATTTTAAAAATATTTCAAATGTTATACAATGATATATTAATCAATATAATATCCAAAGATAAAAAAATTAACGGCTATCTTACTCTAATAAATAATACGGCAAGAGAAATACAAAAAAATCATAAGTTAAATATAGTATCATCATCAATATTATGCAGAGCTTTAATTGCAAATGTACTTTTAAGCGGAAATTTAAAAAATAAATATGATTCATTGTCAATAAAATGGGACTGCACAGGTCCGGCTAAAACAATATTTGTTGAAGCAAATTATGAAGGCAATGTTAAGGGCTATATAGCAGAACCTAATTTAAAATTACTTGAAAACAGTCTTGAAAAAGGTTCGATTAAAGCTGAGCCTTATATCGGCTTTGGGAAATTTGTAATAAGCAGAAAAACATTTGACAATAGACCTCCATATAATTCTATCTGTGTTATTGAAACCGGTGAAATCGCAGAAGATATATCAATTTATTTAAAACAGTCATTGCAAATAAAATCAGCAATAAATATAGCTATTTCTATATCAAATAGTAATTATATAGAAATATGCGGCGGTTTATTGTTAATGGCTATGCCTGGAACATCCGAAAATTATATTAATGATATACATGATAAATTTTTATCCATCGGATCATTTACTGATCTTCTAAAAGAAAATATTGATAATAATATTAATAATATATTAAATGATATTTTAGATAAACTTAATATGATAGAAATTCAAAAAAAAAATATTATTTTTAAGTGCAATTGTAATAAAGAAAAAATTTTAAATATATTAAAATCATTAGATAAAGATGATTTTTTAAATTATATATCAGACAACGGTAAAATTAATGCTTCTTGCCAGTATTGCGGTAAAGAATACAATTTTATGCCGGATGAGGTACAAAAATCATATGAGTCTGACAATAAGCAAAATTGAGAAAGAATTCATATTTAAATTTTTAATTCAAAATCAAATTAAAATCGAGATTAGGATTAAAAAGTATACAATAGATGCACTGATATTAGAACAAAATTCAAAAGAATTAAAATTAGAGCTGTTATATTTATCCGAGCATATAAAAGAAAATAATGAAATTGATGTATTTTTTTATTTTCAAAATAATTATCATAAATTTAGATCTAAAGTAATAAAGACTCAAGGAAATATTGCAATAATAAATAATCCGCAAAATATAACAAAAAATCTGCAAAGGAAATTTGAAAGAGTTGATATTAGTGGAGAATTACAGTTAAAATTCAGTATAAAAGGAGATCTCATTAAATTAAATTTCCCGGAAACATCAGTTCATTATTATCCAAACAAACCTCCTATAGATGCGGATTTTTTTGATATAAAAATTGATAAAATATTAAATAAATTTAAAGAAAAAATGTCTACTCTTGTTTCTATTAATAAAATCAAAATGCTAAGGAATAATACACCTGTATCATATGAGGAGCAGATGATAATTAAATACGGCAAGATCCTATATATACCAAGTACTGCTTTAGATCTTCCTCATAAACAGATACACCCCAATTTGAATATCCTGTTAAAAACTGATTGGTTTAAATTTGAAATGTTAAAAAATAAAACACAGGCATTTCAGGTTAATAAAATACTTGCAGAATACTTGAAAGAAATGACTAATGAAAGCATATATTCTAAGGCTATATTTCCGGTTCTTTACAGAAATTATATCGTAGCTTTAATATATTTAATTAATAATTCATTTAATCAAACACCTATTAGCTTAAAAATACTTAATTATGCATTTCAATTTACCCGTGTACTTTCATACGCTTTAAAAGAAAACGGATATTTTAAAGAAGAAGAAAAAAACACACAAAGATATATTGTACCTATCAATGATTTAAGTCCAGGTGGTTTAGCATTTAAACATGATAATAATTTTTTTGAAGATAAATTGCTTTTAAATCATAATGTAACTTTTTTACTTGAGATAGAAGATAAAAAAATAAATATACTCGCAAAACTTGTCAGAAAATTCCGGAAAGAAAATGAATATTTTTATGGATTTATGTATCTTGAAATAAAAAAATCAGACTTTGATTTTTTAAATAAATACTTATATAATAAACTATATGGTTGAAGACAACAAAATGCTTGTTAATATTATTAGAAACAGATCCTCAGTATATCTTGATAACAAACGAAGAAACGAAAAGATTCTTAATGCAATGTTAAATATCGACAGAAAAATTTTTTTACCATACAATGTAAAAAACAATTCATATGAAGACCGTCCATTACCGATAGGTTATAACCAGACTTGTTCACAGCCCAGCATGGTAGCATTTATGCTTGATAAACTGGAAATTGAAGAAGGTAATAAAATTTTAGAAATCGGCGCCGGATGCGGATATGCCGCAGCAATAGCAAGTTTATTATGCGGGCCAAAAGGTATGGTTTTTGCGTCAGAAATCATTACAGAACTGGCAGAAATAATGAGAATGAATCTTGCACCTTATTTAGAAAACATACAAATAATAGCTGATGACGGATCAGAAGGTTTTAAAGAATATGCTCCATTTGACAGGATACTAATATCAGCAGGAATAGCTTCCAAAAATTTTAATAAAGAAATTTTATTGTCACAACTTTCGGACAATGGTATTCTCCTGTATCCTGAAACTTACGGCAATCTTTATGTAATCAAAAAAGAACACGGCAACATAAAAACAGATACATATTTTGGAGTAAGTTTTGTTCCTCTGCGCGGTAAGAATGCATAAATATTTTGTTCATGAAAAATATCTTTTTTTTATTAAAGTTCATTTTCGGCTAAAACTATAAATAAATCATCTTTTTGTATTTCAATTATTTCTTTTTTATCAGGATTTATTTTAACACCAAAATTTTTTTCAGGATCATTTGCAATTTTTTTAATCCTAAATCCCAGACATATTTCTTCTCTTTTTTGTACAGCATGAATAATATCGCAGAAAGTAATTTTTAGAGGGAATTGATCAAAGTAAAGAATTGCCGGTTTTAAATAAATCTCACTGCCCTCTTCATTAAAAATATCATCATAAAATTTAAACAATTCAGGCTGCTGGCTTAACTGAGCCATAAACATTGAGATTAATTTATTGCTTATAATAAAATCATCGGCATTTGACTGCTGTATAAGCTCCTGGTTTTCTGAGTTTAGTACCTGCGTTATGATTTTAGTTGAAATCTCATTACTGTCAGCATTCAAATTTTTAAATATTTTTCTTAATAACAGCAAAATTACCAATGTATCAGAATCCACTCGTTCAGGATTATAATCAATTTCATTTTGCGACAGTATAATTACATTATTATAAGTTAAAGGTTTAACCGTTTTTAAATCTTCAACCGACATAGGACTGGCTTCAATCAATGATATATTTAAATTCTGGTATTTATTTTTTAACTTTTTAATAAGCATTTTTATATTATCTGAAGGATTTTCAATCATAATATCAATAACAGATCCTTTAACTAAATAATTTGCATACTCTCGGATAATAATGCCTCCAATATTATGCCAGCCTAAAATTAAATTTCTTTGAGAAAACCTTTTAATATTCTTTTTTATATAATTATAATCTCTCGGATTTATGCATGCATTTTTTTTAAATTTAATTGTCGAGTCATCATTTGCAACAATAATCAGTTCTTCACCTTTATTAATAATTGTATCAGGATCAGGTCTTAAAATTATTGTACCGTCTTCCTTGTGAATTCCCAACGGGATACCATCGGATAAATGATAGGCTATATTTTAAAAAGGAATATTTCCGTAATCACCCATAGAATAATAAACCTCACAGCCGTCAAATGAGAGCATCTCACTATAAACAACTGCCAATCCGCTTGTCAGAGAAGTCTGGACTAAAAGTTTGCCTAAAATGTCCCAAGTATTAATAGCTATTATTTTATCAGAATTAAATGAATTAATTATTTTTCTTTTTTCTTCGGTAAATATTTCTGCAATAATAGTGCATTTAGCATTCTCAAGATCCCCCTCTGTTATTGCCAATATGGTTTTTATTGTCTTAATATCCGATAATGATTTCATATCATAGGAAGCAGAATCACTGCATGAAGACAATATTATTACAGATCTGGCATTCTTTACACTCACTCTGTCCAGATCTTTCATAGAAGACGTGTTCCCCGATCTTGTTACAATATCTGTTGTTTTAGGACTTGTTATTTCTTTTAAAATCATATCATCCATCATCTCTTTATCTTCATCAGCCAGTATAACAACAACAGCTTTTTTTTCACTCTCATTTGCAATAATAAGCTCCCTTATGATATCAAACAATCTTTCATTCCAGCCGACTATCAATGTATGTCCCGACTCCAATACTCTGCTTTTACCTCTTCTAAAATTATAAATCATTTGCTCAACCTGTGTTGTAATAAAGGCAATAAGCATAGAAAAAATAACCAAGCCGAGCATGATTGTTGTTATACCAATAACTTTAAAAGCAATAGAAAATTGAACTTCATCGGCAACACTGCCTGGATCAGTAATCTCTAAAAATACAATCCATAAATGAGATAAAAAATCCTTAAAAATATCATGAGCTGGATCAAAAAATAAAATAACAGATCTAATGATAATACTGAAAATCATAGCTCCAAAAAACAATATCAATAATGCAATAAAAATCGATATCCCGCCTTTAGCCATGAAATTTTCAAATCTATATCTTATTTTATCTTTTAATTTTATTTTCATATCTGCTCCTGATAAATATGTCATTTAATAAAATATAACAATACTTTTAACAGCAAAGTCTCACTATGGCATTAATAATTTAGAATAGTAAACAACAATGATTATATAATTAATATTAAAAAATTTATAATATTTTATTAAACATAATAATAAATATAGTTATAAATATTTTTATTATTCTAGAAATGAATTTTTAATGTGAGTCATAATAATATTCTTGTTAACAGTTTCTATTCATTGACGGGATTATTACTGTTTTTTCATGAATTCTTCTATTTTTTTTAATTTTTTTTCTATTCCTTCAAGTCTCATTTCAATAATCATACCGTAATCATAATCATACTCGCCGTTTTCTATTTCCCAATTAAGATCTTCAATCTGCTCCCAGCCTATATGAACCTGTTTACCATATGCCAATTTTGACCATTTTTTAGTCTCTTCCCAGTAATATTTGGCAATTTCATATCTTGATTTTGCAATAGCAAAACTCTTTTTTAATTCCTCAGCCCATTCCATATTGTAAAACACAACATCACGTTTATCGTATTCCCAGCCCCAATCCACATATTCTTTTGTAAGAAGAAAATGTATATGAAACCTGAGAAGAATTTTATACTTAACATATTCCTCCCAGGTATTTGTAACAACAATAGCCATACTCGGATGAATATTGGGGAGTTTTAAAGAATTCTCAAGCCAGAATATATTCCTTTTGTGATCTGTATGTGTAGTATGCAGGTTTGACTCATAAAGTCTGTAAATCTGCTCAATAAAAATCATCCTGCTTGGTTTTGGATTTATATTAAAACATACAGCAAATAAAAGTAATATAGAAATATTTCTTCTCATATAATTATATTCGGATTATATAAACCAATATTGAATTAAATATTTTTATATTTTTAATCTATTTTAAAAACTGATGTAATTTTTTTAAAATTAATATACAATATTAATATAAGGCTAATAAAGGGATTTTTTATGGCTAAGGTTGTTATTGTTGATGATGTATTAAATGCAAGATCAATGCTAAAAGAATTTTTATTAATGATGGGGCATGAAGTAATCGGCGACTTCAGCGACGCATTAAAAGCATATGATTTTTTTATAGAAAAAGAGAATGATATTGACCTTGCTGTACTTGATTATAATCTTAAGTCCTTTAAAAACGGCGGTGAATATACAGGTGTAGAATTATTAAAAGATATAAGAAAAATTAACAGCAAAATTAAAGTGATCTTTTTGTCTGCATTTGCCGAAAAAGCAATCATAAAACAGGCAATATTAAACGGTGCCAGTGATTTTATTGTAAAACCGTTTAACGGTGAAGAATTAAATGAGAGAATTAATAAGGTCTTAAACAATGCTGTTTAAATATTATAATCTGTAAAATCATTTAATGTTGACAAAATAAACGCTTCTTTACTAAATTAACCCCCAATAATACATAATTTTTAGAAAATATTAGGCTAATATACTCCTCTATCTGATCTTTACCATACATATGTACTATATTTTCTGTATTTTTAAAAAGCTTTCCAGTTTTACAAAGAATATTTATTATTTTTTTAATACTATTTTTCATACTTTTAACTATCCAATCAAGCCCTTTTACTTCTATTAATATAAAAAAAAGTTCTATCAATTTTCTTATTATTATTAGGTTATCTAAAAAATGACTAAGATACAATAATTCAGCTTGTAAAAAATTCTATATTTGCAATTTTACATAATTGCCTGAAGAAAAAATACCTGTCATCCATAACAGGTATTTTTCAATGAATAATTATTTAAGTCATAGGCGCATGGATGCGCCGATCTTTTTCCGTGGGGTGAAGAAAAGAAAAAAACATATCAGCCGGATTTATTTTACCTCCTCCTTATAGTCATTAACTGCAATAGGTCGTCATGTTTAAAATGAATCCCTGCATCATCTATTTTTAAATTAATATCATTATTAAACTTGCTTTTTATCATTTTAAAAAACTTGGTGAGAGCCACTGCTCCGAAGACTGTGTCCTCGAAGCAGACCGAATATGTAGCCCGCAAGAATTCATTTTTAATATATGCAACAAAATCTCTCTTGCTGTTTTCTATCTTTTTTATTGTTATTACATTTTTACTGCTCATACGCTGATCCTTAATTTTTTATTTGTAGAAGAAAGAGCCTTTTGACTCTTCCTTCTATTGCAAGAGGAACTATCCAGAAACCGCTTACTACACCAAATAAACTTGAATGCATGATCTTTACGTTTTTTAAACCTGCCTTAGACACCTAATCCCATGATGATGATACGAGAAATACAGGTTTGCCCTCTACAATCATACTCTTTAATGTAAGAGCCGAACCTCTGCCGATGTGACTTGAAGGAAAAATAACAGCCATATCTGCACGGCTTGTCATGATTAGATATATGAGAATCTTGTTTTTCCGCTCGCGGACATAGCCCAGATCAGTTATATCATTTTCGATCTCATCAAGGAGTTTAGGATTTTTTAAGAATTTTATGCCTATGTCTTTTTGATATTCGGTCAGCGCAGGCTTAACTTTTTTCTTTTCATCGGCTTTTTTCTCACAATACTTTTCGATCACTTCAATGATACGCAACAGATCATTCTCCAGAAGTAATTGATCGCGGATCATAAACTTGTCCATGAGGTTGAATACAAATTTTTGACAGTCGCGGTTTTTGTTTAAATCAATCGAATTAATAAAAATATCTTCATTATTAAAGGCTTTGATATTTGCTTTGAGACTTATCGGGTCTTGCGTGAAGTTGCCAATCACACGATATTAAAACCAGCATTTCTCACAAGCCTTCGGCCTGCAACTTGTATATTCTGCCCTGATAAATATTTATTCCTGCGTTCGGTACTCACATAAAATAATTATGTTCCGTTCCTCACTTAGTCATAAATTTTTATCAGAACAGAATCTAAGGCGTTTCGGCTCAAAGTTTGCGAGAAAAGCTGGTTAAAGACTTCATAAAAAAGCTTGTGAAGAATATTGAAGAACGGGAAGAGTTGATGGGGATGTAACGTTGCGGATGAGCTGCTTTAAACAGCTCCATCCACATTGTTATATTTTTATTTGATATATTATTCTATTTTTTTACAGTTTCTAACTGATTAGTGAAATTAGTAGAATTATCAAATTATTTTTCTTTATCCTATTTGTAATTATTAAAACTAAACCGGAACAACATTTTTTGCACAGGGTCCCTTTTTCCCCTCTCCTATTTCATATTCAACTTCTTGTCCTTCATCAAGTATAGCACGTCCAGAAGTATTTACATCAGAATGATGTACAAATAAATCTTTTCCACCATCATTAGGTGTGATAAAACCAAATCCTTTATCTGTATTAAACCACTTTACTTTTCCTTTACTCATAAAATCTAACTCCTTGTTTGAATAAATTAATTTTTATATTATTATAATTAATCAATAATATCTAATATAATTCTTTTATTATTTTCATTATAACAGGCATTTAAAATTGTTCTTATTGATGTTACAATTCTTCCTTCTCTTCCAATAATTTTTCCTATATCCGATTTATCAACAGATAGTTCAATTATTATTGTTTTTCCACTTTCAATCATATTAATTTTCACTTTTTCAGGATTATCTACCAATGCTTTTGCAATATTTTCAACTAACTTATTTATTTCCATTTACCATTCCTTTTATATTAAAAATTAAAAAAATAACTCATTTTTTTTAACATTAATGATTTATATATAAATTATTATATTCAATATTCTTCTACTATATAACTTTTTTTCAATATTGAGTATCAATATTTAATCTTTTGATTGAAAATAAAATTGTTTTATTTCGATCTATAATCAGAAAATTAATTCCAAATGATTAAGTATTACATAGTCATTACAAAATTACAATAATTATTTAATAATATATTGACTTTATTTTTTTATAAATTCTTTTTATTTATACTTTTTCACTTATTTAAATTTTATGAAACTAGTCAAAAAAAATTAAAAAAAGTCCCTGACTATCCTGAAAATACAGCGAACACCCGCCAAGAATTTTTTCATGGAGGTTTTACAGGACAATACCCCCCGAAAAAAAGTAAATGTTTTAAAAGTAATAATAATTGTTGATTATTAATTTATTATTGGTATAATTTATTTATTTTTAAAGTAAGGAATATTATTTAAAAATATTTTCTATTTCTTCATCATATATTATATAAAAAAACAACTTAGGATAATCTGTATGACAAACTTTCACGAAAATGCTAACTTTATTTGGCAGGTGGCTGATGATATTCTTAGAGGTTCATTTAAAGCACATGAGTATGGAGATGTAATCCTACCATTTGTAGTTTTAAGACGACTTGATTGTGTATTAGAACCAAAAAAAGATGAAGTATATACAACTTATAACAAATTTAATAATAAACTTGATGAAGATAAATTAAAGCCAGTATTAATAAAAACATCAGGATTAAATTTTTATAATATATCAAAATTTGATTTAAGAAGACTTGCACAGGATTCGAAAAATATTGAACAAAATATCTGGAACTACCTTAATAATTTTAGCAAGAATGTAAGAGACATACTTGATAATTTTCAGATAGATAAAACAATTCAGAAACTTCAAAAAAACAACCTACTATTTATGTTGATTGATAAGTTTACAGAGATAGACTTGCATCCAAATAAAGTATCAAATCATCAAATGGGCTATATATTTGAAGAACTTATACGAAGGTTTAATGAACAATCTAATGAAACCGCAGGTGAACACTTTACTCCTCGTGAAGTTATTATGCTAATGGCTAATATTCTTATATCAGAAGATGTTGAAGAACTTAAAACAAAAGGAATTATAAAAAGTATATTTGATTGCTGTGCTGGAACTTCCGGCATGCTTCATATTACAAAAGAACATATTCTTACAAATATAAATCCAAATGCTGAGATTAATACATTTGGACAGGAAATAAATCCTCAATCTTATGCTATTGCAAAATCAGATGCCTTAATTTTAGGAGAAAAAGCTGAAAATATTCGTTTTGGAAACAGTTTATCGGAAGATAGATTTATTGGAGATACTTTTAATTATATGCTTACTAATCCTCCGTTTGGTGTGTCATGGAAAAAAGAAAAGGACTTTATTACATCAGAGTCTAACAATCCAAATGGTAGATTTACAGCAGGACTTCCCAGAATAAATGATGGTTCACTCCTATTTCTTATGCACCTAATTAGTAAAATGGATAAAAAAGGAAGCAGGATTGCTATTGTATTTAATGGTTCTCCGCTATTCACAGGAGACGCTGGTAGTGGAGAGAGTGATATCCGTAAATGGATAATTGAGAGTGATATGCTTGAAGCAGTTGTAGCATTACCAGAACAGCTATTTTATAACACAGGTATTTTTACATACTTCTGGATAGTAACCAATAATAAACATGCTAAACGTAAAGGTAAAGTACAACTTATAAATGCTGTGAGTTTCTTTGAAAAAATGAGAAAAAGCCTTGGTAATAAAAGAAATTATATTACTGATGAACAAATAACTAATATTGCAAAAATTTATAGTAATTTTAAAAAATCTGAATACTGTAAAATATTTAACAATGAGGACTTTGGATATACAAAAGTAACAGTAGAGAGACCTTTAAAAGATGAAAAAGGAAAAATTATCAAAGACAACAATGGTAATCCAAAACCGGACAGTAAACTCCGTGATTATGAGAATATTCCTTTAAAACAGGATATTGATGAATACTTTAAGAGAGAAGTCCTGCCTCATGTTCCAGATGCATGGATGGATAGAAGTAAGGACAAAGTTGGATATGAGATAAACTTTACACAGTATTTTTATAAATATGAAAAGCTACGTTCTCTTGAAGAAATAGACAGAGATATTATGCAGATTGAAGAAGAGACAGAGGGATTATTGAAGGAGATTATGAGTTAAAATATGAGAAAAAAAAATATTAATAAAAAATGTAATATAAATAACATTTCTCTTGAAAAAAAACGAAATATAATATATAAAATAGATAGCATACCTACCACGCCTCTGCTTAGCATGCGAAATCTGGTAGGTTTTTTATTTTTGGGGGTATTAAATGAAATATAGCAAACCCCCGCTAACCTTTGAAGAACAAGCAGATTTAATTCTTTCAAGAGGACTGATAGCAAATCGTGAAGAACTTATCTATATTTTAAAAAATGTTAATTATTACAGATTAAGTGCATATCTTTATCCATATAGAAATACTAATAATACTTTTAAAAAAGATACTACCCTCAAACTAATTTGGAGACATTATACATTTGACAGACAATTAAGAATTATTGTTATGGATGCTGTTGAAAGAGTAGAAGTATCAATAAAAACACAGTTAATTTATCATTTTGCACACAAATACGGACCTTTTGGATATCTTGATAATACTAACCTGCCAAAATTAGACTTTAACAAATTTAATTATTTAATAAATGATTTACGTTCTGAAACAAAAAGAAGCAGGGAAACTTTTAAATCTCATTTTGTTAATAAATATGGAGATGAACATAATGATTTACCTATTTGGATGCTTGTAGAAATAATGAGTTTTGGTAAAATACTGACATTATTTAATGGTGTTGAAGATGAAATAAGAAGAAAGATAGCAAGAGAATATAGTATTGAAGATAGAATGCTACAATCATGGCTTGGTGCAATAAATGTAATTCGTAATATTTGCGCTCATCATGGCAGGTTATGGAATAGAGAATTAGGCTATAAACCTATTATTCCAAGAGAAAAAAAATATCCTGAATGGCATAATCCAGCACCATTAAAAAACAACAGAATTTTTATTATTCTTACAATATTAAAATATTTTATTAACAAGATTGCTAAAAACAGCAAATGGGATGTCAGATTAAAAAAATTATTAAATGAATACTCAAATATATCAATAAAACCAATGGGATTTCCAGATAACTGGAATGAATATATTTTATGGAAGAAATGAATATATAAAGGGCATATATGAAATATAAAAAATACCCAGAATATAAAGATAGTTGTATTAATTTTATAAATAAAATTCCAAATCATTGGAATGAAATTAGATTAAAATTTATTGGTTATTTATATGGTGGTTTATCTGGTAAAAGCTCAAATGATTTTAATCAATTTGGTAATACTAATAATAAAAAATTCATTCCTTTTACAAATATTGCAAATAATCTTAAAATTGATAAAAAAAATCTCCAAGAAGTTATTGTACTGGAAAATGAAAAACAAAATCAAGTAGAAAAAGGGGATTTGTTTTTTCTTATGAGTTCAGAAAATTATGATGATGTTGGTTTAGCATCAGTATTATTAAATGATATTGAGGGAACATATTTAAATAGTTTTTGTAAAGGTTTCAGAATTACAAAAAAAAATATTTCGCCTAATTTTATAAATTATCAGTTAAGAAGTAATATTTTACGTCATAATTTATTAATTGGTGCTAATGGATTTACAAGAATTAATTTAAGGATTGGAAAAGTTAATGATTTATGCATAATCCTTCCACCCCTCTCTGAACAAAAAATAATTGCATCTTTCCTCGATAAAAAAACAGCACAGATTGACAAATATATCGAAAAGAGAAAACGCTTTATAAAACTCTTACAGGAAAAAAGAATTGCATTAATCAACCATGCAGTAACCAAAGGACTTAATCCTGATGTTAAAATGAAAGATAGTGGTATTGAATGGATTGGTGAGATACCAGAAGTTTGGGAAATAAAAAAGTTAAGATATTTAGGGACTTGCCAAAATGGTATTAGTAAAAGTGGAGAATCTTTCGGATATGGTTATCCATTTGTGAGTTATTCTGATGTTTATAAAAATGAAATAATCCCAATTGAAGTTAATGGATTAGTAGATTCTACTGAAAAAGAACAAATTATCTATTCTGTTGAAGAAGGAGATGTATTTTTTACTAGGACGTCAGAAACAATTGAAGAAATTGGAATTGTTTCTGTATGTTTTATAACTATTCCAAAGGCTGTTTTTGCAGGGTTTTTAATACGTTTTAGACAAAACTTAAAAAAATTATTCAATAGTTATAGTAAATATTATTTTATGGCAAATATGCATAGACAATATTTTGTAAAAAAAATGAATATAGTTACAAGAGCATCATTAAGTCAAGAATTACTAAAGAACCTTCCAGTATTATTACCACCATTAGAAGAGCAAAAGATAATAGCAGAATACCTTGATAAAAAAACATCTCAAATTGATACCTTAATCACAAAAACCCAAAAACAAATTGATTTATTAACAGAATATCGTACAGCATTAATCTCAAATGCTGTTACTGGAAAAATAGATGTAAGGGATTATCTGCAAAATATATCAGAGGATAAAATCAATCCTTATTTATTACAATTAGTTCTTGCTGCTCATATTATTAGTCAATTACATAAAAATAAAACATTTGGTCATGTAAAATTTCAAAAAATACTATACCTTTGTGAGTATTATGGTGAAATAACTGATATCAATAGCAATTACCACCGAGATGTAGCAGGTCCTTATGATAAAGAAATGATTCGTTCATTAGATAAAAATTTGGAAAAACAAAATTGGTTTAAGGCTATTCAAGATGATAATAGATGGTATTATATACCACTTGAAAAATCTGATGAATATAAAGAACACTATACTAATATTTTTAAAATTTATGATGAAAAAATAAATACTATTATAAATTTATGTAAATCTTTTGATACTCAAAGATGTGAAATAATTGCAACTTTATTTGCTGGTTGGAATGATTTAATCATTAAGGGAAAAAATCCCACTGATGATGATATAATTGATGAGGTTTTGTACAACTGGCATAAGAGTAAACAAAATATTCAAAAAGATAGATGGCAAAATGCGTTAAAATGGATGAAAAAGAATGATATAATCCCAACTGGATTTGGAAAACCAACAAATCAATAAGGATTTATAATGGCACATAATACACAGGAAATAGATTTTGAATCACATATAGAGAAATACTTATTGATTCATGGTTACAAAGAAGGTAAACCTGATGATTATGATAAGAAATTATGTCTTGTAAAAGAAGATGTGATTGAGTTTATCCATTCTACTCAACCTGATGCTTATGACAAAGTATGTCTTCAATATGGAGATGATACAGATGAAAAAATATGTCAGAGATTATCAAAAGAAATCGAAACTTATGGGACACTCCATGTTTTAAGAAAAGGATTTAATGACAGAGGACATTATAAAATGGCTTTTTTTAAGCCTTCAAGTGGAATGAATCAAGAGCATTATGAAAAATATCAGATGAATATTTTTCGTATAATAAGACAGGTAAAATACAGCGCAAAGAATGAAAACTCAATCGATATTGTATTATTCTTAAATGGACTTCCTATTGTAACAATGGAATTAAAAAATGCTTTAACTGGACAATTTATTGAAGACGCAATTAAACAGTACAAAAAAGATAGAGATCCACGAGAAGCATTATTGAGATTTAAACGGTGTCTTGTTCACTTTGCAGTTAGTACTGAAAAAGTTTCAATGACAACAAAACTTAATTTTGACAAAACTCGCTTTTTTCCATTTAATTTAGACACAGAAAATCCATCTAATCCAAATGGTTTTAAAACCGCTTATTTATGGGAAGATATATTACAAAGGGATAGTCTTCTGGATATTATTCAAAACTATCTTCATTTACAAACATTGACAGAAACTATCTATGATGAAAAGAAAAGAGAAGTAATCGAACAAAGCTTTCAGGCATTTATATTTCCCCGTTATCACCAGCTTGATTGTGTAAGAAAACTGATTACTCAGGTAAAAGATGATGGAACCGGACATAATTATTTAATTCAGCATTCTGCTGGCAGTGGTAAATCAAACTCAATAGCATGGTTAGCACATCAGTTGTCAACTTTTTATCAATATGAAAATGATACAGATAGACTTTTTCATTCAATCATAGTTGTTACTGATAGGAAGGTTCTTGATAAGCAATTACAGGATACTATCAAACAGTTTGAACAGGTTGAAGGTGTTGTAAAAAAGATAGACAAAGACTCAAAACAATTACGAACATCATTAGAAAGTGGTAAAGATATAATAATTACTACATTACAAAAATTTCCTGTTGTTTTAAAGTTGATAGCAGATGAAAACTCAAGTCTTAAATTAGAAGGTTCGAGATTTGCAGTAATAATAGACGAGGCACATTCAAGTCAATCTGGCGAGGGTGCTAAAAAATTAAAAGAAGTTTTGTCTTCTAATTTAGAGGATGCAGAGATAGAGGATGAACTTGATTTTGAACTTGAAGAGATGGAGTTAAAAGAAATCAGATTACGAGGACAACAACCTCATATAAGCTATTTTGCATTTACAGCAACACCTAAAAATAAAACTTTGGAATTATTTGGACATAAGTGTGCGGATGGGCAGTTTAGAGCCTTTCATACTTATACAATGAGACAAGCTATCGAAGAGGGATTTATACTTGATGTTTTAAAAAATTATACAACATTTAAGCGGTATTTTAAACTTATGAAATCTGTTGAGAATGATGAACAATATGAAAAAGGAAAAGCTGTTAAGCTACTAACTCGTTATGTTGATTTACAACCACATGCTATTGAGTTAAAGACAGATATAATACTCGAACATTTCCTAACAACAATTGTTAATCAAATTGAAGGCAAGGCAAGAGGGATGGTTGTTACACGTTCACGTCTACATGCTGTAAAATTTTATAAAGCATTAAAAAAACGAATGAATGAGAAAAACTTGCCTTTTAAACCGTTAGTTGCATTTTCTGGTACAGTCAAAGAACCAGATACACAAGCAGAAAATACTGAAAATAGCCTAAATAAGTTACCTCCAAAAACAGATATAAAACAAGCCTTTAAAATGCCAGAATATAGAATACTGGTTGTTGCAAATAAATATCAGACAGGATTTGATGAACCACTACTACACACAATGTATGTAGATAAAAAATTAGGTGGAGTACAAGCTGTACAGACTCTTTCAAGATTAAATAGGACTCGTAAAGGTAAAACTGATACTGTGGTTCTGGATTTTGTCAATGAATCAGAAGATATTCAAAAAGCATTTCAGCCATATTATCAAATAACTTATCTTCCAGAGGAAACGGACCCTAACAAGTTATATGACATTAAAACTCAATTGGAAACATTTCAGATTTATAATAAAAAACAAATTAAAGAGTTTGCAAAAATCTTTTATAATCCAGAAATCCCATCCGAAAAACTGCAACCAATACTTGACGATGTTGTTGAAATCTTTGTAAAAATGGAAAGCGAAGATGAAAAAGAAGATTTCAGAACATTACTTCAATCATATATTCGCCTTTATGCTTTTATTTCACAGTTAATTTCATTTCAGGATATAGAACTCGAAGAATTATATATTTTTGCAAAACATTTAAACAAAAAGCTTCCAAAACATAAAAGCCACATGCCTTATGATGTTTTAGATGCAATAGATTTGGAATCTCTTCGTATTCAACAGACATTTAAGGGAAAAATTAACTTAAAGAATGAAAATGGTGTAACACCCACTATTCAAAGTACTATTGGACATAAAACAGAAGATGAACTTGATTTCTTATCAAATATCATAAAAGTACTTAATGAGACTTATGGTGCAGATTTATCAGAAGAAGATAAAGTTGATATTATGAATTTAAATGAGAACATAGTAAAAAATGAGGGATTAAAATCAGCTATTGAGAATCCAAATAATTCACTAAACTCAATCAAAGAAAAATTTAATCAAATTTTTGATGAAATCCTATTAGAATTTGTAAATACCAAAGTAGAACTTTATAACAAACTTACTGAGAAGCAGATAAATAACATTATTAAAGATAAATGGTTTAGAGCGTATTATAGTCAGCATAGAGATGTGGTGTAATACTTATAAAATGGAGAGATGAAAAAATAGTGCATCAATACTTATTAGCATGTTCATTCTTCACAAGTTCTTCATTTATAAGCTTACCATAAAATAAAATACTTGCAATTTATACAGATATTGTTTAAAATTACTGTCAGTAAGCATTACTGACAGTAATTTTAAACAGAATATGAAAAAGATAGAAAATAATATAAAAGACATTTTTATTAAAAATAATGGTTTTGCATCACTCAAAGAACTTACAAAAAATAAGGTGCATACTTCTTATATAAAATATCTTCTTGATAATAATATTATCGAAAAAATTAAACCGGGTCTATATAAACTTACAGATTTTGATTATGACAGCAATTCTTCATATATTGAAATCTGCAAGGCGATTCCTTCAGGGGTTATATGCTGTATAACTGCGCTAAATTATTATGAACTTACAACACATAATTCTTATATTATTGATGTAGCAATACCAAACAGTAAAAAAGCTAATAAGATTATTTATCCGCCTGTTAAATTTCATTATTTCAGGGATAAAACTTATAATCCGGGTATAAATGAAATTAATACTAAAATCGGCAGATTTAAAATATATGATAAAGAAAAAACTATTTGTGATGTTTTCAGGAATAGAAGATATTATGGTGAAAGTCTAATTATTGAATCACTTAAAGAATACCTTAAAATTAAGGATAAAAATATAAATAAATTGTATGATTATGCAGAAAAATGCAGGATAAAAAAGATCATATTTCAGTATTTAAAGATAATGTCGGGTTAATTTTTTGAAAGACATAACAGCATCAATTAAAGCAGAATTAAAAAATGTTTCTTCCTCATTAAAACTTAATTATAATTTTATTTTACAATTATATTTTCAAGAAAGGTTTTTATATAGATTATCAATTTCTGAATATAAAAATAAATTTATTTTAAAAGGCGGGTTACTTATATTTATATCATGGAAAGAGCTGTTTAGAATGACAAAAGACATTGATTTATTAGGAAAAAATATTCCTAACGATTTAGAAAATATAAAAAGTATTTTTAATGAGATAATCAGTATTCCTGTAAATGATGGAATAATTTTTAACAGTGATTCGATTGCGGCTGTATTTAATTAAAGAAGGAGCCGATTATGAAGGAGTAAGGATTAAAATAGAGGTAACTCTCGGCAGTATCAGACAAAAAATAATTATTGATATTGGTTTTGGGGATAAGGTAACTCCAAAACCTTATAAATTAAAATATCCTGTTTTATTAGATAATAATATTCCTTTAATTTATGCTTATAATAATGAATCTATTATAGCTGAAAAAATAGAAGCAATATGTAAATTAGGTTTTTTAACAAGCAGAATGAAAGATTTTTATGATATTTTATTTTTGTTTGATAATTATAAAATTGATAAAACTATTTTACAAAAAGCAATAGATAGTACATTTAAAAATAGAGAAACTGATAAAAAACTTTTTCAGTCACTTTTAAAAGATGAATTATGGGTTGAACATGAAAAAATGCCTTTAACGTGCGAATTATAGCTAATTAGTGCACAATTCATGTGAATAATAAAGAAAATAAGCTTAAAATGATTCAAACATGCACCTATTTAATAAAATTAACCGAAATCATAAAAATTAGCTGAATGCGTAAAAATTAACCTGCATTTTCATTCTTCTGTGCAATGCATTTATCCGGCTCTCGCTTCCGTCCGGCTTCGTTCTTTTAACCGGATCAGCCCATTAATTTATTCCGTAAAACCAAAAGTTTTATTCCTGCTGTGAATAGAAAAAAATCCTTGCGAATAAAATTCTTCTTCAAGCTTTAAATATAATCCGTTGCTTAAAAATCTTCCGGACAAAACTTTCTATATCTTTCTCTTGGCTCTTTTGTTAATACATGAGAATAATTAGGCGAATGAATACTGGAGAATAACAGGCGGACTGGAGAATTATATTTGCCTCTATTAACCAAACCGAACTAATACAGCTACACTAAATGTTTGCATTGATCCTTTTGTATTTTTAAGTTTTCTATATACATTTGGATCAATATAAAACCTTATATCAACTTCTGCACCAAATTTATTATAGCTAAATTCGCAAGATTCTAATTCAAAAATAATATAATAATCTATTAAGGGCATCCCCTCACCACTCGATTAATATAAGATTATTGTAATAAAATATATTGCCTTTTATTTATCGAGTGGTGAGGGACAACAAAATGGTATAATTTTGATAATGACAGATCTTCATCCCAATTATTCTTACAATGTCTAGTTCGGGATTTCGTTCTGTATGAAGATAACATATTACCTTTATGTAAAGAGTTTAACATTTTAATTCTCCAGATATTTGTCTAATATATCTAAAGAAAAAAATATTAATATCCTTTACATACTTAACATTAATTTTAATTAAAAAATGTGAGAATAACCTTTTAGGAATAATAAATTATTATATAACACCTATTTTTTTTAGATACTTGATCTCCTCTAATAATATATTTTCAGCTTTTAAATTACCATCAATCATAATAAGATTTAATCCTTTATCTTTATAATAATCAAAAGCCTTAAGGTAATTGTTTAATATTTTTTGCTGCAATTCTTTTTTTTCAAAGATTTCTTCATTATTTCCCCTTTTACTTATTCTTTTTTGACAAACATCAGTTGAAGTATTCAAAAAAAATACAACCTGAGGCATGGGGAAATATTTATTTAATTGATAAACTTTTTTAAACGGCAGATCAAGCGACTGATAAGCAAGTGAAGAAAAAAGATATCTGTCGCAAATCACAATATGATCTTTTATTTTATTAATTATGCCATTAATACCGTAAATATGATCAGATCTATCCGCAGCAAATAAATATGATAATGTATCCTGATTTAATATTATCTTTTTTTGTAATCCTTTTCTTATTAAACTGCCAATTGGAGAATCAGTAGGCTCGAAAGTTAAGATTGATGATTTTATATTTTGATTTAATAATCTGCATTGAGTCGATGTCCCTGCCCCATCAAGCCCTTCAAGCACTATAAAATTATTTAAAATATTATTTTTCATTAATTTTCCTAATATTTAATCTGGGAGTGATTTTAAAATTAATAAATAAAATTGTAAATTTGAATAATTATTTTTTAACTAATAATTTAAATTTATGATACAGTATTTTAATATTATAAAATAAAAGGACCTGTTATAATGAAAAAATATATATATATTTTAAAATTATACTTATTATTAATTTTATTTATAATTTTTAATTGTACGCAAAACAAAAAAATTAATATAGAAATGGTATATGTCGAATCAGGCAAATTCATGATGGGTGACGACTCAGGAGCAGAAAATGAAAAACCTGTACACGAAGTTAAAATTACTAAATCATTTTATATAAGTAAATATGAAATAACATTCAAACAATTTGATGCCTTTTGTGAAGATGTAAAAAAAAATAAACCTAATGACAGAGGCTGGGGAAGAGATAATTTGCCTGTAATTCATGTAAACTGGTACGAGGCATTAGCATTCTGCAACTGGTTAAGCAAAACAGAAGGATTAAAACCATGCTATTATAAAAAAAATAACAAATGGGTATTTGATGTCAACGCTAACGGTTACAGGCTCCCGACAGAAGCAGAATGGGAATATACTGCTCGTGGTGGAAAACATAGCAAAGGTTATATTTACAGCGGCAGTAATAATCCGGATGAAATTGCCTGGTATTCTAATAATGCAGATAATCACCCTCATCCTGTCGGACAAAAAAAGCCAAATGAGCTTGGATTATATGATATGAGCGGTAATGTCTGGGAATGGTGCTGGGATGGACATGATGATGATTTTTATAAAACATCTCCAGTAACCGATCCGATTGGCAAATCAGCATGGTTCCAGGAAAAAAGAGGCGGCAGCTGGAAGGGAAGCATAGCTGGTTTAAAAGTATCTTTTAGAAACTCGGATTACCCTGCGCCAGATATAACCAATGATGTTGGTTTTAGGATTATCAAAAATATTGAATGAAAAATAATAATTTTTTTATATTATTTGCAAATTAAATTTAAATATAATAATATAATAGATATAAAAAAATAAGGAGACAATTATGGGAACAAAAGGTAGAGAAATATTGGGTATGGACGCTAACGAAGTAATAAAATTATTAAATAAAGCATTATCGGATGAATGGCTGGCATATTATCAATACTGGATCGGCGCAAAAGTAGTAAAGGGTCCAATGAAAGAATCAGTTATAGCTGAGTTAATACAGCATGCAACTGATGAACTTAGACATGCAGACATGGTATCAAACAGGATCATCCAGCTAGGAGGTATTCCGATTTTAAAACCAGAGGATTGGTATAAAAACACTAATTGCGGGTATGATTCACCAGAAGATCCTTATGTATCGGTTATACTGGCACAAAACATAAAAGGAGAGCAATGCGCAATAAGTGTTTATGAATCATTAATGAAAATAACAAAAGATAAAGACATGGTAACATATAATATGGCTTTACAAATACTTGAAGATGAAGTAGAACATGAAGAGGACCTGCAATCATTAGCAGAAGACCTTGATTTAATGATAAAAAGAAAATAAATTCGTAATTATTTATTACTTTTTCATAAAAAAACAAAAAAATTACTTGAAAAATAATCAATTTTGTATTATTATTTTTTAAGCAAACGTTTGCGCAATCGATTAATTTATAAAATAAATATTTTTTGATTAAAAAAATAAGTATTTATTATTATCTAATTTTATATTATATAGTCTTAATAATAAAACAACTTAATTAAATTGAAATTAGTTTTGTATAAATAAGTAGTATCTATTGTTACTACTTTGGAGTAAAAATGTTTTTAAATACATTAAAAGAGAAAGAATTTTTAAAAAGATTATTTCTAATAGCAACACCGATAATTTTACAGTACCTTATAACTACTTCTTTAAATTTTTTAGATGTATTTATGATAGGCCAGCTTGGAGATACGGAAGTAGCGGCTGTAGGAGCGGCAAATCAAGTTTTCTTTATTTTTATTATGTTTATTTTTAGTATTGCAGGCGGCACCTCAATATTTACCGCACAATACTGGGGCAAAAAAGATATAAACAATATCAGATCTTTTATGAGTATAGGGATAATAATCTCATTTACTATTGCAGTTATTTTTACAATATTAGTATTGTTATTCCCAAAATTTTCCATATCAATATTTACAGACGACCACAATGTCCAAAATCTCGGTAAGGATTATATCATTATTATTGCCTTTAGCTTTATTATAACAGCAGCTACAATTAATTATGCCGTTGTAACAAGAAGTACAGAACATATAATATTACCAACAATATCGAGTATATCAGGATTTTCTACAAATACCATACTAAATTATATAATGATATTCGGTAAATTCGGTTTTCCGGCATTAGGTGTAAAAGGAGCTGCTATTGCAACAGTAATTGCGCGATGCGTTGAGTTTACTATATTAATATCCTTAACATATATCAAAAAGCATCCTGCCGGTTTATACTTAAATAAATTATTTAATTTTAATAAAGAGATGTTCTTAAAATTCATTTATAAAACACTTCATGTTACAGGCCAAAGTATGGGCTGGGTTTTAGGTTACAGTATGTACAGTATAATTTACGGCCATATTGATAAAGAATCATATGCTGCTTATAACATTGCCTGCTCTATCGAACGTATCTGCCTTATGTTTTTTACCGGTCTAGGCAGTGCTTGTGCAATTATGGTCGGCAATAGAATAGGCGCCAATGAAGAAAAAAAGGCAAAAGATTATTCTAAAAACTTTTTATTAATATCTTTTATTATGTCAATAATCATTTCATCGATATTATTTATCTTTAAAGAAAATATTGCAAATATATACAATCTATCCGATAAAGGAATTTTATATATTAAAAATATACTTTTTGTAATGAGTTGTATAATGTGGGCTAGAGCTGCAAATATAGTTTTTATTATGGGAATCTTACGTGGAGGCGGAGATACATTTTTCAGCATGGCTATTGATCTGGGAGGCATCTGGCTTATAGGAGTACCTATTGCTGCTATCTGTGCATTTATTTTTCATTTTCCTGTATATCTTGTTATGGCTTATGCCGCATTGGAAGAATTTGTCAAAATGACTTTATGTTATATTAGATTTTTTTCAAGTAAATGGTTAAACAATCTTGTAAAACCTGATGAATCATTATTAATTAAGGAGGAAGAAAAATGAAAAGAGAAACATCCGTATATGAAAGAGTAATGTTTTTTCACGGTAGTAGATCTCCTATGTTTTTTGCATTTAACATGGAAATAGAGGGTATAATAAATGAAAGCGAATTTAAAATAGCATTGGATAAAGTCAGTAAAAAACATCCCCTGGCAGCAGTCAGAGTAGAAAATACAATAGATAAAAAACAATATATATCAACTGATAATGTATCCAAATTTAAAATAACTAAACATAATAATAAAGATTGGGTAAATATAATCACCGATGATCTAACAAAACCTTTTGATATAATAAAAGGTCCAATGGTAAGATTTCATCTTATACATAAAGATAATCAAACTAATTTAATTTCAATCTTTCATCATGCTGCTGGTGACGGATTATCAGCAGTAATATTTTTAAATGATATTTTTAAGTCATTATCAAATCCGGATAAAGTTATTAAAACCAGACAAAATACTTTCGTATATACTGATTTGATTAAAAATGATATTTTACAAAAAATAATAAAAAAAGGTCCTCCAGACTGGTTAAAAAATAAAGATCATTTAAAAACAGAAAATGAAAGAATTCCTGTCCCTCCCTACCCTCACCCTGACTTTGCATTACATTTTTGGGAAATACAAAACAATGATACAAAAAAAATAATACAAACAGCAAAAAAAAATGATGTAACCGTACATGCTTTACTAGGAGCTGTTTTTTTAAAGACTTTTTCCGATGAATTTGGAGAAAAAGAAGGTTATAAAAGAATTATACAAAGCCCGGTAAATTTCAGACCATATTTAACTGATGAAGCAAATGACCTTTATGGATTATTTAACGGAATTATTAAAATTGAAGCGGACTGCTCTCCCGATAAAACAATATTTGATATCGCAAAAGAAATATTAAAGAAACAAAAAGATCAATTTAATGATTTAGAACCCATTTCCTCACACTATTATTTTAATAAATATCTTCTTGATGAAATAAATGATCCTGAAGACTTTTTCAGCAAAAGAAAGAGTATGCCTATGGATTATGACTTTTCATTGTCAAATTTAGGACGTTTAACACTAAATTTAAATGAAATCAAATATAAAATAAAAAGCATATATGGCCCGATATTCAGTGCTGTCAGAGGTGAAAGAGTAATAGCGGTAAATACTTATAACGACAAAATGCATTTTACTTTTATATATGATAAGGATTGTTTTGACCATCAAATAGGTTTAAAAATTAAAAATAAAGCATTATATTATTTAAAAAATATAATAAATTAGCACATAAGTTTAATTAATAGCATAATATTTTAACATGTATTTTTATTATATCCAAAAATAAATATAATATTATACTTAGAGTTTAATATGCTAAAACTTTTAATAATTTTTTGTATTTTATTATTAATATATTTAATAACAATTATTTTTAGTGTTTATAAGATAAAAAAAATTTATAATTATTTAAAAGAATTAAAAAACTATTTATAATATTAAGCCGGCATTCATAATTAAGAATGCCGGGAAAAATATATTTCATATAAATTAATTATTTAAATAGTAATAATTATTTATTTTAATACTACTAAATAAACAGGAAGATTAAACTATTAAAATCCTATTTGTAAATCAATTTTTTAAAAATTTATTTTTAATAATATCTATTCTTTTTCTTAAAACCGTTATTATTATTTCTACTAAAATTATTCTTTTTTGGTTTATCAAATGCTTCACTTACCTTAAGTTCTCTGTCATCAACCTGTTTGCCATTTAAAGCATTAATTGCTTTAATAGCATCTTCATCATTTTGCATTTCAACAAAACCAAAACCTTTTGATCTACCGGTAAATTGGTCTTCGATAATTTTTGTTGAAATAACTTCACCATACTCAGAAAATAATTCAGTTAATGTGGCTACACTAGTATTATAATTCATGTTGCCAACATAAAGTTTCTTTGACATTAAAAATCTCCTTATAAATCCTGTAATAAGACAATAATTATAACAAAAAAAACTCTATTTTATTGACAATAAAATAAATAGTTATAATTATCTAAAATTTTGTTTACTAAATAGGAAGTAATAAAGTTTGGCAAGTCGGTTACTTTTAATAATTTAGAAATGTGAAAAAAATTAATTAAAAAAAAGAAACACTCTGTCATTAACTTAAAGCTTTTTATACTTCTAAATATTCACAAAATCAATATATTTTAACATTAATTATAAAAAAAATCAACTTTTTTGATATTCTTTTTATATTTTAATTTTTTTACTTAATTATAGTTATTTATGAAATATCTAATTATACTTATAAAATTAATTTGACAAAAAATAAGTAAAGTATTATCTTATAGTTAAACGTTTACGTAATCGTTTACATGAATTATTATAATTTAATTTTTATAAAAAGGATGAATAACTTTTGTTTATCAATAAAATGTTAAAAGGCAATTATATTTTTTTATTATTAGCCAGTTATTTTGTAGTTATGTTTGTTGGTATAACAGCTTCAATAAGAGGTCTATTATTACCTCAAATTAAAGAAGATTTCAATATAAATTATACAACAACAGGATTAATGTTCTTACTTCCCATGATACCGGGGCTTTTCGGCAGCTTATTTTCAGGATTTATATTTGATAATTTTAATAAAAAACTAATTATTATAATTGCAAGTATAATTAATACTATACTTTTTATATTACTGCCTTTTTCGATCAACTATTATTTTTTTTTAATTATTACATTTATAATAAGTATATCTTTTTTTGTTCTTTCCATTGGGTCCAATATTGGTGTAAATGATTTTTTTACTGCTAAATATCCTAATCTAAAAGATAACGGTATTAATTCCTTTCATTTTCTATATGCTTTAGGCGCTGTAATATCTTTAATCTTTGGTTTTATATTAATCAAAAAAGATTTTGACTGGCGTTTTATTTATAAAATCATAGGATTTTCATCATTATTAATTGTATTTTTTTATATATTATCAAATTTCCCGCACATATCAAATAATAAAAATAACAATAAAACTACAAATATAAAGAATTATTTAAATTTGTTAAAAAACAAAAATATGCTTTTTTATTCATTTACTGCGATTTTATATTCAGGTGCAGAATTAAGTGTGATAATTTGGGCGCCTACAATATTAGAAAATGGATATAATATGGGTAAAGGATATATTTCAATCATTTTAATCCTGTTCTTTTTATTTATAGCTTTAGGAAGATTTTTGGGTACATTATTTATACAAAAAATTGACCAACTAAAATTATTCTTATTACTATGTTTATTATCCATATTATCAATTATACTAGGCTTCATATTTAGATTGAAATTATTTGGTTTTGATATTTTTATACCTTTATGCGGGTTATTTTTTTCCGTAATGTTTCCTACAATACAAAACTATATAATTAAAAAATTTCCTGATGATGCAAATATTGCAATAGGTATTCTCTTTGCTTCATGTTCAATAGGCAGTACATTGTTGCCGTTTATTGTTGGATTTTTAAATGATATTATTGGAGTCAAATACGGCTTAACAGTAACAGTAATATATATAGCATTAATGATACCTATTTTGATAGCGGCAGTATCAGATGAGAAAATATTTATATTTTTAAAATTTAAAAGAAAAACTATTTCTTAACAGCATAATTTATCGGAGGTTTTATTTATGTATTTAACGGGAGTCAATTTTGGCGGATTATTTTCGCAGGCAAAAGAATATTCACAAAAACACCTTAACACCTTTATAACATTAAAAGATGTCAAACAAATATACGACTGGGGATTTAATTTAATAAGATTACCTGTTGATTATAAATTTTTAAATGAAAATAAAAAAGGATATAAGCTGAATCCCTACAGTATTAATAGAATAGATAATTTTATTACTGAGGCATCAAAATTTAATATAAATATAATTTTAGAATTTCACAATGCACCAGGCTACACCTTTGAACCTAATCTAATAGAAAGTAATGATATATGGGATGAAAAGTCTTTAAATAGAAAAATCTTTCTGGAAATTTGGGATTATTTTTCAAAAAGATATAAGAATCAGAATAATATAATTTATGAAGTATTAAATGAGCCTGTCGCACCTAAAAATGAAATATGGCTCAAATTATTTAATGAAGCACTAAAAATAATCAGAAGCAATGATAAAGATCATTATGTAATGACAGAATCAAATATATGGGCAATAACGGAAACATTTAAGGAAATGGAAAAAATTAATGATCCGAATATTATTTACAGTTTTCATTTTTATGAACCTATTTTAGTTACACATCAATTTGCAGAATGGGTTCCATTTTCAGGACTTTATGATAAGATAGTAGAATATCCAGGCAAACCTGAGGATTATGATGAGTCTATCATTGATGAGGTTAAAGAGCGTAACAGATATTTCCCTTATTTTTTAAAGGATATTAATAAAACGTGGAATAAAGAAGCAATTACAGAAAAAATCCAACCCGTATTAGATTTTAAAAATAAATATAATGTTCCTGTACTTTGTGGTGAATTCGGATGTATAGCAAAAGCAAAACCGTCTATAAGGATTAATTGGTTAAAAGATATTATTGAAATATTCAGAGAAAATGACATATCATATGCATACTGGACATATAAAGATAAGGATTTTGGGCTGTTGGATTTTTCCAAAAAATATAAAAATAATCCAAATTATGACCCGGTTACCAGAATAGATACCGCATCATTAAAAATATTACAAAGCGGTATTTAAAAAATCAATTTATTTATATATTTATATTTTTAATTTAAAAAAATATAAATATAGTTTAACATTAAAACACCATGAAGGAATTATTATAATTTTAAATTAGATATTAATTCCTTATATTTTGTCTGGATATTTTTTATAAAAGGATAAAAAAATGGAAATGAGTGATGAAAAAAAGAAAATGTTAAACGGAGAATTATTTCATGGATATGAACCGCAGCTTTTAAAAGAATTTAAATATGCTAAAACACTATGTTATAAATTTAATAATACAAGACCCAGCCGGTTTATTAAACGTGTAAAAATATTAAAAAAATTATTTAAATCAATTAAAGGATTCATCATTATAGAGCCGCCTTTTTATTGTGATCTTGGCTACAATATTGAAATCGGAGATTGCTTTTATGCCAACACAGGCTGTGTACTGCTTGACTGCGGTAAAATAACAATCGGGGATCATGTAATGCTGGGGCCAAATGTTCATATCTATGCATCTACTCATCCGGCTGATCCGGATTTAAGAAAACAATTTTACAATTGGTCAAAGCCTGTATCTATAGGTAATAATGTATGGATAGGAGGAGGCTCAATCATCTGTCCGGGTGTAAAAGTAGGTGATAATACAGTAATTGGAGCCGGCAGTATAGTTACCAAGGATATTTCCCCAAATGTATTGGCAGTAGGCAATCCCTGCAAAGTAAAAAAAGAATTTGACAGCAAAATTTTAAAATAAATTATTACTTAAATAAGGACAAAATAGTAATAATAAAAGATTGGATTATCCAAAAGATACTAACTAAATTTATACTTGATTATCCGAGGTTATATATTGTTATTGGTCATAATAAAAATTACTGTCTCAATTATAACTGTTGCTGCATTAGCTGAAGTTTCAAAAAAAATCAACCCGATAATTGGAGGTGTTTTTAATGGTTTGCCCCTAGGCTCCGGATTATCGGTATATTTTATTACTCTTGAAAACGGATCAGATTTTATAATAAAAAGTATTCCTTATGGTATCACAGCACTGGCATCATCCATTTTATTTTGTTTAACGTATTTTATTATTGGCAGATTATTTGATAAAATTAATAATTACTTATCGATAGCATTTTCTTTTATTATATCCTTATGTATATTCTCAGTTACCGGTTTTATAATACAATCAATAAAAATTACTTTATTATTATCAATTATTATTTTCATTGCATCTTACATAATTAATATTTTTATAATAAAATTACTATTTAAAAATATAGAGATTACTAATAATACTCAGTCATCACTTTATATAATATTATTAAGAGGAATAATTGTCAGCATAATAATTTTAATAATTACCGCCGCTTCTGGATTTTCAGGAAGTAAATGGGCTGGTATATTGAGCTCATTCCCATCAACCCTTTATGCATTAATCGTAATCTTACATTATGAAAACAAAAATAAATTATACCCTTCTGTAATATACGGATTTTCATTTGGTGTTTTTACACTTTTAATATTTTATTTATCATGTAACTTCTTGTTACCGAAAATTAATTTAAATATTTCATTTGTAATTATATATATTATATGTTTAGTATTTATCTTATTTTATAATATGTTAATAAATGTTATAAAAAGAAAAAATATATTTTAGGAGAATACTTATCGCAACAATCAAAGATGTAGCTAAAAAAGCAGGTGTATCAATAGCAACCGTATCTCATGTTATAAACAAAACACGTTTTGTCAGCGATGAGGTGATAAAAAAAGTAACGGATGCCATAGGAGAACTGGATTACAGACCAAGTGCAATTGCCAGATGTCTCCGTATGAAAGAAACAAAAACAATAGGAGTCATAATATCAACAAATCTTAACCCATACTTTGCAGAAGTAATACAAGGCATAGAGGATTCCTGTTTTGAAAAGGGATATAGTGTAATTGTTTGTTATTCCAATTTCAGCCATAATAATGAATTAAATTATATTAATAATCTAATTGAAAGAGAAGTTGACGGTATAATAATCGACTCAATCACTAATGATGAAAAAATAATTAAAATATTAAATAAAATTAATATACCGATTGTAATGATTGACAGATATCTTGAAAATCTAAATATAGATTTCATTCATACAGATGATTATACAGGCGGATATATCGGAACGGATTATCTAATAAAACTAGGTCATGAAAAAATTGCCTGCGTTAGCGGTATCAGTTTTAAATCTCATAGTTTTTATCAGAGATATTTTGGATATGAAAAAGCATTTAAAGAAAATAATCTTAAAATTAATAATGAATATATAATAACAAAATATTTTCAATTAAGTGACGGTTTTGAAACGCTTAAGGAATTAATGAGTTTAAAAGAAAAACCAACCGCAATATTTTATTTTGGAGACATTATGGCTATAGGTGCATTATCATCAGCGAACAAACTGGGATTTAAAGTACCCGATGATATATCTATTTTAGGTTATGATGATATAGAGATGACAAAATACACAATACCTCCGCTTACAACAATTGCCCAGGAAAAATATGAGCTGGGGAAAAAATCCGTTGAAAGAATAATTGATAAACTTAATACCGATAAAAAAGAAAATAAAAGAATCATTATAAAACCCGAATTAATAATAAGAGAATCATGCTGTAAAATATAATAATAAAAATGTTTATATTTTTTTTAATATCTGTTATTTATATTTATAAAAAGTAATAGGAGTATAATAATGGATTTAGACAAAATTTATGAAAAAGGAAATATTGATACATATATTGCAAATAATATAAATTATAAATTTACAAACGATGATATCAAAAATATAATTAATAAGATTAATGAAATTTCTCCTATTAATGAAAAAGACAACTTTCTTGAAATATCACATACACATACACTGGGATATCTAATATTAACTAATATTTTTAAAAAAGGTATATTTATTTCTGATGATCCATTCGAAAGCCTTTTAGAATACCACCATAGTAAATTAAATAATAAAGAATTAGATATATATAATCATTATTTTTCAACTAACAGCCTTTCATCATTAAGCTTCGCAGAATCATTCAATTTTATCTTTTCATTATCAGGACTTTCATTTGAAAATATTTACTCAATATTGCCTCAATTGATTAATTTTTTAAAAATTGAAGGTCTTATTGCATTATTAATACCTGCATATTGGTATGATCGTGAGAATGCTACAGAGCTTGAGAAAAAAATAATTAATTATTCTAAACAAAATGATAAAAAATGGATCTTTGTAGAAGACATAAACCCTGTTATTACAGAAAATGGTGCAGAAATGCTGGGATTATATCCAATAGAGTTAAAAATAAAAATTAATAGATTAGAGCTGGCATATATTTCATCATTAAATAAACTATATGATGCAATAATTAATAATAACAGGGCTCATCTTGAGATATGTGATATACCTGAAAAAAACATAGAATTAAGATCAACCCTGCTAATTATTAAAAAGAAAAAAAAGACAATAACAAAAGATAATTTATTCAAAATATAATCTCATAAACTTATTTGTTTTATAATTTGATTATAAGATTTTTCCGGATTAACACTGGCATCGATCGAGATAACTTTGCCAAGATTTTTATAATAATCCAGCAATGGTTCCGTCTGTTTATGATAAACATCCAATCTATTAGCAATAGATTCTTCATTATCATCTTTTCTGATAATTAACGCCTCACCGTCATGATCACATTTACCTTCAACCTTTGGTTTATTAAAATATACATTATAAATTGCTCCGCATTTTTGACAAATCCTTCTCCCGCCGAGTCTTTTAATAACAATGTCATCATCAATATCAAAATATACAGCTTTACCTATAGGATCAATACCTTCCCAGCTTTTAGCCTGACCAATTGTTCTTGGAAATCCGTCAAGAATATAACCGTTTTTACAATCATCTTCCTTTATTCTTTCCGCTACAAGAGCAACCGTTAATTCATCAGGTACCAGATCACCGGCATCAAGGATTGAAGAAACCTTTTTACCAAGATCCGTTTGATTTTTTATTGCTGCTCTAAAAAGATCTCCCGTGCTAATTTGTACAAGATTGTTTTTTTCAAATATTATTTTTGCAACAGTTCCCTTACCTGCTCCAGGTGCTCCAAAAAATACAAGCTTCATAATTTTTCTCCTTATGTATTATGAGATATAAATATTTAAATATTTATTCGATTAATGTCAAGAATTTAAGTTGTAAAGATTAAGTTTAATATAATAATGATCTGTATAATTTATAATATAAAAAGCTCAAAGCATCTTAAGGTTATATGGATTCTTCCTGTTTTTTTCCAATCTTTCCTAAATTTATCTGCATTTTTTCTACACACTCAAAAACACATTGATTAGCGTTTATTTCCTGTTAAAATCACGATTTTATTTCTTTATATCATTTTATCTCTTCAATCTGCTTTTTCATAAATGTTTTAAACCGATGTTCTAACATAATTTGACTTTAGACTAAATCAGATTTAATTAAAATTTTATATCCAATATGATTTTTATTAAAATTTTTAAAAAAGAAATAACACTATTTATATGAACATAAAATATTTTTCTTTTTTAAATAAATATTATTACTAAATAGCAATATATAGTATTAATTGAACTTGTTAAAAAAATCTTATCTGCTTCACCCCCACACCATATCTCAGCACTTTTTTAAAAAAAAGTGGTGAGATATGGTGTGGGCGAACAGATACATAAATCTTTTTTATAAAACACAATTAAAAATATTTTTACTTTGATCCGCCGAATTCATTAATTAAAATGTCATCCAATTCATCAGCCCAATATTCAAGATCCAATACCGTTGTTTTTAACTCAGTATAATCAATACCTACTAGATCTCTCTCATACAATGCCCATACCTGATCACTGCCTGACTGAATAGAAAGTTTAATTCCAAGTTTTACATCATTTAATTCTAAAAGTCTTCTGAAAAATGTCTTTTCATTGCCCTGCGGCACTCTCATTAAAGGTGATGCAACCTGTAAAAATTCTCTTTGCTTGCCTTCTCCAACCGGTACAGACAATAAAAGCACCTCAATGTTTGCTGATCCCTTTGACCATTTCCATGTTTTTTTTTCAGGATCAAAAACCTCATCTTTTTTTAATCCCAGCTCAGCAACAAGATCATCAACCATATTTGATACTTTGTTTATTAATTCACTCATTTTGCTATCCTCATATTTTTTAATATATTATATCGCTTTATAACCTAAAATCAATTTTTTTTTAAAAAATAAAATTTATTTTTTTATTAAACATTTTAATTCATTTATACAATCTTCACTAAAATTTTTATTCCATAAAAATAATGTTGTATTATTTTGATACAACGGTTCTTTTTCAAAATCTGCATTTGTATTTAATTTTGCTTTATAAAAATATTCCGTATAAGGCACCGGTGAATACTCACATAATTTAACTTTAACATTAAAAGATTTAACAAAATCAATTGTACTTATTACTTCATCCGGCACCTGACCCGGCAAGCCCATTAATATATAAACACCGATTTGATTATTATTAAATCCTGATTTAATTAAAATATTTATACTTTTTTCAAATCGGATCATATTTATCTTATTATCAGAATCAATCCTATATTTACTTTTTATACTCTCAAGTCCAAATCTTAGTGTTTTAAAACCTGTATTTTTCATTAAATCTGCAATCCTGTTTGTAATAAATTTCAAATGCATACCGTTAGGTGTATGAAAATTTACAGATAACTCTTTTTTTATAATCCACTCCAATAACGGTATGAATATTTTTTTACTGTCATATAATAGTGCATCATCATAAAATGCAATATCATTAATATTATATTTACCAAACCAGTATTCTAATTCATTTATTACATGACTGCATTCTCTCGATATATACGAGTTATTTAATATACCGGAAGCACAATATTTACATTTATTAACACAGCCGATAGATGTTAATACCGGTATATAATCATTTTTACTATAGTTATTATAATCCGGGTAGAACAAAAAAATATTTTTAACACCTCCGGGATATTTTTTATTATACATAAAAAAAAATTTCTCATCATTCAATATCCTGCATATTAACATAACAAGTTTACCAAAGTCATTACCTGTAAATATATAATCTGCATTACTTTCTTTAACGGCATGTTCCTTGCAAAGCGTAGCATATATGCCCCCCAATAAAACCGGTGTACCGGTAAATATTTTTTTGAGAATGCTTATTGCTTCAATAACTCCCGGATACCAATATGTCATTATAGAAGTAACCATGATTAAATCAGGTTTTTTTAATACCTGTAACATCTTTGATAATTCATGAGGATTTAATCCAAACCTGTAATAATATCTTTTTACTGATTTATATACATGAGGTTTTTCAACCTCTTCTTTATAATAATTATATATTGAATATTTATTATTTTTATCATAATTATTATGATAATCAGAAGACAGGCAATCAATATAATCAACATCAAATCCGATTGATTTTAAAAAAGATGATAAATAAAGAAGTCCCAAAGGTCTAGCCCATAGATTATATGCAGAAAAGTCATAAATAGGAGGATTTATTAATAGAAGGCGTTTATTCATCTTTTTTATTGATTTGACTATGATAAATATTTCTTATCTTTAACAAAATTTCATGCACCTCTTTTTTAATATAGCTTGGATAAGTCCAGTCTAAAACCTTATAGCCGCTTTTGGTATAGATTAAAGTTAAATCAGCCCATACACCTTTTTTTAAATAAACCCTATGTGAAAATCCTTTACCGGTTGCCAATATAAAATTTTCATAGGATAATAAACCCGGATCTAAATTTACCTTTCTTTTTTTATTTTTAGTATATTTTTTTTCAATCTTCCAGCAATAATGCTTTACTTTCGGCAGTAAAGTCCTATTTATAAGTTTGCTGAATGAAATATACCTTATTTTAAGCTTATCACCCATTTCTTTTGTATAATAATCCGTTTCTTTAAAATCAATATCTTTACTCTTAAAATCTAATCTTCCATATTTTTTTATTAAAAATGATTCTGCCTTATCCAAATAAATATTTTTTTTTGAAAACAAAGCTATAACAAGTTTAACTTTTAAAGGTTTCCTTTTAATACTCATAAACCGCTTATCCCGTTTTATATATAATAATTTTATAGTATGTTATAATCAATAATAAGTCAAATATTCCCAGATTTTACAAATTCATTAAGGAATATACCAACACCTTTTCTTAAATTCGGTAATGAATACCCACCTTCTTGTATAACAAGTGTAGGCAAATTTAAATTATTTAATTCTTTAGCAATATTTGATAATCCATTAAAGGTTATATTAAATTTTCCTGAAGGATCACCTTTTAATATATCAAGTCCAAATGAAATAATCAAGTAATCAGGTTCAAATTTATCGATTGTTTTTACTGCCTGTTTAAGTACTATTAAATAGCCATTATCATCAACACCTGCATATAACGGAAAATTTCTATTATAACCCTTTCCCTCATTAATTCCTTTTTCCTCAATATAACCTGTCAGATACGGATAAGCAATATGAGGATGCCCATGAATTGATATTGTATAAATATCATTCCGCTGATAAAAAATATCCTGTGTCCCATTACCATGATGATAATCTAAATCTAAAATTGCAACCTTTTTATTAAATGCAGCTAAATAATTGGCTGCTATTGCAGCATTATTAAAAAAACAAAATCCTCCAAATGTTTTAATTTCAGCATGATGCCCCGGCGGTCTGCATAATGAATAAACAATTCTTGATCCTGATATAAGCAGATCAGCACCTGTAAGAGCACAGTCAACAGACATTTTCGCAACTTTATATGTATTAGTGCTTAATGGTGTAAATGTATCTATACAAAAATAACCTGCTTTAATTTCCCATAAATAAGGGATTCTGCCGGCTTTTCTTACATGAAAAACATTAGGGTATAAAAGTCTTCCTGGTGATAATTTTTTTTCACTTTCTTTGATAAAATCAACTAATGAAGAAGAATGAACAGCTTTGATATATTTAATGCCAAAACTTTTTAAAGGATACCTATTAATTAATAAATTTGATAAACTGGATAAAATCGCATCAACTCTTACCGGTTTTTCTTCATATCCTTTTTCTTTTAAATGATGCAATCTATGTTCGGCAGTTACAGATACAAAATCAACCTTATTATTCAATTTATTAAAATTAATATCCACTTTTGCAGTATAAATAAAATTACGCAATTTAACAGGATTATCCTTAACAGAATTAATGATTCTCTTAACATCGGGATGATCATGAGCCAATTGATATTTTGCAAAAAATATTTTTTTAATTGCTTTTTTTAATTCCCCGCTTGTTAAAATATATTTATTATTTATTTTATCAAACATCAAATAAGTTAAATATCCTCTATTAGCAGAAGTAGTTAAATTATCAAAATCCGTATTGATTATAGGAAGAGCTCCAAATCTTTCATAAAATTTCAGCCTTCTTTTATGCTGATTTAAATATTTTTTTTCTATAAGTTTTGATTCAACATCCGGTCTTACCTCATAATATAAACTGTTTATTTTTTTATCAAAAAGATAATCCCTCGTAGAAGTATACAATAAACTTCCCGTACCATGCATCCCTGTGTTTTTATTTGCAGATAAATAATCTAAATATGCACATTTAATATCTGAAAATATAAAAAATAATGAAAATCCTTTTATTCTCTGCTTAATACCTTCTGCAACAAGAAGTACAATTTCAAAATCATATTTTTGCGGATTATAAAAAAAATCAGCTATTTTTTCAGAATATATCTTATAATAAGGAAAATTGTCTCTAAATATATCTAGTACAATGTTTAATTTATTTTTAACTTCAACAGTATTGTTATTAATTAATCTGTTTATCTTTAACATTATGTAATTTTATTATAAATCATTTTTTATATAAATAAAAATATATTTATTTACATAATTAATAACAATCTGCATATTTTAATAATGAACAAAAATACATTTTTGACAAAAAGCCGTTAAATATGTATAATATAATACAAGACAATTAAAAACCGGGGATAATAAAACATGCAATGTCCAGAATGCAGTAAAATAAATAAAAATAATAATAAAAATTGCGAATATTGCGGAGCTCAATTAATAAAAAAAGAAAAAATGAATACAATAAAAAATTTAGATGCTGCCAAAATAATTGACAACACTCCATATTGTTCACTTTCCTTGAATAACGGAAAATATGAAATCCCGATAATTAGAAATGTATCGATAGGAAAAGCAAGTGAAAATACATTAACGATTAAAAGTAAAAGAATATCTAAAAAGCACATTAAAATTACAAGAAAGGGAGATAATTATTATCTTACAGATTTAAACAGTAAATACGGTACGAGGGTCAATGGAGAGCAAATTAAAAAAATAGAGCTTCATGCCAATGACATCATTGAAATAGGCAATACAACAATCGTCTTTAAAAATGGTAGAAATAATTCTCATAGTAAAAAAGAAAGAACATTAAAATAATTATTATTTATAATTTATCATTTGTTTATTGTTTAATAATTTAAATATTAAAAAATCGATAAAATTGAATAAAAATTAATGAGGTATTGGTGTGAAAGAAAATAATGAATTAAAATTAAAAATTGCAAAAATTTTTATCCTCATTTTTATTGCTGTTATTTTAAACGGTATTTTATTAATCATAATAAGTCAGTTTGTAAAAAATCGGCTGTTGTTTTACTATGGATTATTTTTGATAATACCGGGATTCCAAGTATTAATACTTTATGATTTATTTTCCAGATCTATTGATGAAAAAATTATCGATATAATAGAAAAAAATATTAAAGGAAAAGATATTAAAAAAGAGTCCGGACAACTTACACTGGATGAAAACAATATTAAAAGCGGCAATCTCTCAATAAAAAAAACAAAATGGACAATTATCCAATGAGTAATTGAATTATTAATTTATTTATAATGAGCCCCCTGTCTAGTGCCCCGCTTTTTAAACTCATCCTCAACAGCAATTAGTATTTCTCTTTTAGATATCTGCGTGCCCAAATCCTTAGATAAAATTTGCAGTGATTTAAAATTTACCATTCTCATTACAACAACATCTTCTGGTATTAGCTCCAATAAATCACAGAGCAGTATACTATAGGAGGCAGCATTAAATTCATAAAAATCATACCGCTTCATTTTATATTCATCATACATAGGCGTATCAGGCAAAATCTCCAATAATCTTAATTTAATACCGTCCAGATTGTTTTCTTTGAATAATTTTTTAATACCTTCTTTAATCATATCAGGGGATTCTCCCGGCAGTCCTATTATCATATGTACGGTAATTTTAAAATCACCATTCTTTTTAATGCTCAAAACTGCATCTTTAAAATCATTATATGAATGATTCCTGTTTATCCTCTTTAATGTTGCATCATAAACAGACTGCAGTCCCAACTCAAACCAGATGTCCTTGTTATAATCTTTATTTAAAGCATTTAACTCATTCAGTATATCATCCTTTATAAAATCGGGTCTTGTAGATATAATTAATCCTTTTATAAATTTCTTTGATAAAACAAATTTATATTTATTTAAAAGGTCATTTAAATCGCCATATGTACCTGTATTAAATTGAAAATAACCGTAAAACTCATCTACCTTATATCTGTTGCCGAAAAACTTCATTCCCCTTTCAATTTGATTTTGAAGGCGATCATTATCTTTTAGATACCTAGGTAAAAAAGATAAGCCATTACAAAATGTACAGCCGGCTTTTCCGTTAATCCTGTTTGGGCATGGATATCCGGTAGAAAGAGGCAGGCGCCATAATCTCTTATTATATTTTTCTTTTAAATAATCTTTAAATGTATATATGCAGCTCATATCTTGTTTTAAATAATTTTTTATAAGAATGATAATCTACCAAAAATTTTTACAATTAGCCAGATATAAAATAAATAAGTTATACGATTTGCTTTTTTTAAAAAAATAACTATCCTGACATATAGGATGCGGTAAAAACCACAAAGCCGCAAAGGCACTAATAAGAATTTAATTAAAAATTATCTTAGTATCTTTGTGTGACTGGCACTTTTATATAAAAAGCAGGATGTATTTTTTTATTATGCTTTTAAAGAGTGTAACCGCCACAGCACATACTAACGTATATGCTGGACATGCTGATAAACACAGATGCACACGGTTGGAATGTGTTTTTATTAACAGTGTTAATCTGTGTCCATCTGCGGTTACCCTTCTCACAAAAGCAGTATTGGATAAATATCTTTCTGATAAAAAATTAAGATATATAGATTGACACCTTAAATCCAGTTGTATAAAATAAAATAAAACTTATTAATACCGGACCTTATATGAACAACTATGGATTTATAAGGTGTGCTGCAGCAATACCATTTGGTAAAGTAGCAGACATAGATTACAATACAGACCAAATAATTCTCCAGATAAAAGAAGCATATAAAAACAATGCATCATTAATAGTTTTTCCTGAGCTGACTATTACTTCATATACATGCGGTGATCTTTTCCAGCAGTCATCTATTATAGAAAAAAGCAAAAATGCATTAATAAAGATAACTGATGCCGTAAAAAACATACCTATAGTTGCACTTGTAGGAATACCGGTAATTAATAATAACCAATTATTTAACTGTGCGGCAGTTATTAATAAAGGCAATATACTCGGAATAATACCGAAATCATATATACCGGGCTACAGGGAGTTTTATGAGCCCAGATGGTTCAGCGGAGCCGAAAGCGATTATGCAAAAAATATTTTTATTGATAACAAAAAAATACCTTTCGGTACCGGTATGCTTTTTATAGATAAAAATAATACGGATTTTATAATCGGGGTCGAAATCTGTGAAGATCTCTGGGTACCGATACCGCCCTCATCCTATCAAACTCTTGCAGGAGCAACGGTATTATGCAATCTTAGTGCAAGTAATATTTTAGTAGGAAAATGCGATTATAGAAGAGAATTAGTAAAAAACCAATCCGGAAGATGTTATGCCGCATACATTTACTGCTCCTCCGGTACAAATGAATCATCAACAGATGTAGTATTTGATGCAGATGCCGCTATAATTGAAAACGGCAGGATTTTAAGCGAATCAAAAAGATTTATAAGACAAAATCAGATAATATACGGAGATATTGATTTAGAAAGATTAATAATAGAAAGAGTTAAGCAGAACAGCTTAAAAAGTACGGATATTAATTTTAATTTCATAGAATTTGAATCAAGCACAAAATCATTCACACTAAACAGATATTATAATCCGCATCCTTTTATACCGGAAGAAAAAAATAAACTCAATGAAAGATGTGAGGAGATATTTAATATACAATCAACCGGTCTGGCGACAAGGATAGAAAGCGTTACAGGTATTAAATCGATAATCGGGGTCTCAGGGGGATTAGACTCTACACTAGCTCTTCTCGTAACCATAAAAACGTATATGATGATTAAAAGAGATATTAAAGACATAATTGCAGTTACTATGCCGGGATTCGGTACAAGCGGTAAAACATATAATAATATTGTAAAACTCTGTAAATACCTAAAAATAACCTTTAAAGAATTGGATATAAAAGATATATCCTCTTTGATGTTAAAAAAAATAAATCATCCGGACAAACGGCATGACCCTGTATATGAAAATATCCAGGCAAGAGCAAGGACATATATTTTAATGACAACAGCAAATCAATACAATGGTCTTGTAATAGGTACCGGAGATTTATCAGAAATAGCATTGGGATGGTCAACCTATAACGGAGATCATATCAGCATGTATAATGTAAACTCAAGTGTACCGAAAACTTTGGTTAAATATCTTGTAGATTGGACAGCAAAGACTCAATTTGATAAAAATATAAAAGATATATTAATTGACATAATCAACCAACCGATTTCACCGGAATTAATACCGCCTGATGGAGATAAAATTAAACAAAATACGGAAGAAAAAATCGGGCCATATGAACTGCATGATTTTTTCCTATATTATTTTATCAGATTTGGTTTTAATGCAGAAAAAATATTATTATTAGCCTGCATTGCATTTAAAAATAAATATAAAAAAAATGTGATTAAAAAATGGTTAAAATTATTTTATAAACGCTTCTTTATGAGTCAATGGAAAAGAGATTGTGTACCTGCCGGGCCGAAAATCGGAAGTGTAGATTTGTCTCCTAGAGGTTCATGGAGAATGCCGGCAGAAGCCTGTCTTGAAAATTTCATAAAAAGCCTAAATGATTGATTTTTTGATAAAATTTTATGAATTTAATTGAATTTAAATGAATTCAGAATTTTATGACTTAATTATTAATTTAAAGCAGTAATAATTAATTTTTGGTTAAAATAAGGTAAAAATAATTAATTTTTGGCTTAAATTTTAAATTTTTATACACTTTTTTGTAAATAACGCCTGATTTTCTTTACAAATTTATGCTCATTTAATATAAAATTTGACATATTTTTTTTTTTGCTATAAAATAATAATAGAATTCTGTATAAAACAGGAATTTAACGGATGGACCAATGTTATTCCCCTCCCCAAAGATGATGTTCCATCCGTTTTTTTTTTATATATTAATCTTAATAAATTTCACAAAACATTTTTCTTTTTAATTCTTCAACAACAGTTTCTTTTATTTCATTTTGCTTTTTTTCCTTGTATCTTCTTTCTATGAAATCTTTTGCTTTGACCAAGGCATATTTATGGGATAATTTTTCGGACTCAATTTTTTCATCAATCTTAAATATAAAAAGACCGTTTCGTGTACTGAATACTTTTAATATTACGCCGGCATTTGATTTTTCAAATGCATCAATAATTTCCTCAGAAAAACTTGATAATGTACGCGGATCATCAAATGATATAAATCCTACCATTCCTTTACTGCTTGCATTTTTGCTGATCAAATCATCAGAATAAACTTCCACCATATCTTCAAATGCCTTGCCCTCTTTTAATTCATTTAAACATTTTACTGCATTTTGATTTTTTTCTTCTATTTTATTATTGTTTAATCTTTTGCCGTATTCATCAAAATATGAAAAATAAATTAATGATAAATAAACCCCGCCCTTTTCCTCAAAAAGTTGAGGATTATTTTTAATAAACTCTTCAGCCTCATCATCACTTGCATGATACGGTTTAACAGGATGTTTTTCATAAATCGAATATATATATCTATCTATCCATATCTCTCTTTTTAAAATACTCTTATAAGTCAATATAGAAATATTATTATAATGAAGATTTTCAAGAAATTCCTCATCTGTAACATCCTTATAATCCTTGCCGATTCTTCTTGCATAATCCATTTTATCCATTTTCAGTAATTTCATAACATCTTCATCCGTCGGCTCATCTACATATAATCTGGCTGCATTATAAAGAACAGCCTTTTCAATTAATCTTTTTTTAGCTTCCTCATAATCCAGATTATTTAATTGTGCATATTTTTCAACATCGCTTTTTAAAATTACCTCATCACCGATTTTTGCCACTTTATTTTTTAATATTAAAACCTCAGAAAACAATATATTAACTGTTAATAAAATAAAAAATAAATTTAATAATATCTTTTTCATATATTCTCCTATCTTATTATCACTCACTTATCAATTATTATGATCCTTCACTATCTTAAAATTTATGTCTCTGCACCCCTGTGAGTAAAGGAGAAGCGGACTGAGGCATATTGTTTTATATTTAACCCCGGATTACTTCACTAAGTTCGCAATAGACAAAAGGTAGACAGTAAAGTATGATATAAATAATTATTAAATACCATTTAACTTTTTTGATTATATTTATATAATATATAATAAATCACTATGATTTATATAATTTATTACATTTTCTTTAACAGATTTATATAAAACATCTTTTTAAAAAGGAAAATTTTGATTATAATATCTTATATATCTAATAAATTTTTAAAAATTAGTTATGGTTTTATAGATAAATTTATAACCGACTAAAGATTAACCACGAAGAATATAAAGGTAAAATTAAAAAATCTTATTTTTGATACCTTCTTTACATCTCTTCGTGTACTTCGTAGTTCCTGACACTTTAGCTTGATAAAATTTTATCTATAAATTAAATAAATATTGTATTATGATTTTAGGAGCAATAATTGGAATTAACATTATACACCGAGGAATATTTTAATTCTGCTCATCTATTAAAGGGCTATGAAGGTAAATGTGCAAGAATGCACGGTCACACATGGAAAATCTGTGTTTGGGTAAAAGGCAGTGATAAAGAAAGAGACAATGTAGGTATTTTATGGGACTTTAATAATCTCGGTAAAATAATAAATGATTTTGATCATCAATTTTTAAATGATGTCATTAATAATAATCCATCGGTTGAAAATCTTGCATTATATGTATATGAAACATTAAAAAAAAATCATAAAAAATTAAAATTTAAAATAAGGATTTATGAAAGTATAATCAAAAAAGAATCTTATTGTGAAACTGGTGATTTTTAATGCTGGAAATTGTAGAAAAATACTTTACTCTTGGCGGAGAAGCTCCATTAATAGGACAGCCGATATACATTATTAGATTTACCGGTTGCAACCTTAATTGTATATACTGTGATACTAAATATAAAGATGAAATCAATTATAAATATTCTGTTGAGGAATTAATAACCGACATAAAAAAAGCATATTCTCTTTATCCGGATATTAAAATACTATTTACAGGCGGTGAGCCTCTGCTTGAAAAAAGAAAAAATTATCTATTTTTAATAATGAAAAAACTTAATAATATTGATTTTTATATAGAAACAAATGGAACAATAAACTTAACAGGTATGCTCTTAAAAAATAATTATTTTATAATAGATTATAAAGCACCCTCATCAGGAGCCGAAAGATCATTCTTTGAGAATAATCTTAAACTCATTAGAGCAAAAAATGACTGTATAAAATTCATAATTAATAAAAATGATTTTAACTGGCTTACAGGTATTATTAAATCAATTAAAAAGATAAAACCAGAAATAATTTTATACGTTTCACCTCAATGGAATATGGTTGATCTTGATGTAATTGCCGATTTTATCCTTAAAAATAAACTGCCTCTTAATCTTTCTATACAGCTTCATAAGTTTATCTGGAAAGATAAAGACAGGGGTGTATAAAAATACTATTAATTAAGGACCTAATATGCAATATTCATATAATAATGATGATGCTCTTGTTTTGTTAAGCGGCGGACAGGACTCAACAACAAGCTTATTTTGGGCAATAAAAAATTTTAAAAATATATTTACACTAAGTTTTTATTACAATCAAAAACACTCTGATGAAATAAAAATAGCCGGATCAATAAGTAAAAAGCTAAAGTTAAAACATAAGGTTATTGATATTTCATTTTTAAAAAATATTGTAATATCCAACTTATTTAAAGGCAGTGATGATGTAAATAAAAAGCATAAATTAAAAGAAGATGTACCTTCCAGTTTTGTACCTTACAGAAACATGATTTTTTTAACATTGGCAGCAGCCTGGGCAAGTACAATTAATGTAAAACATATTATAACAGGTGTTTGTGAGACTGATTATTCCGGGTATGCGGACTGTAGGGATATTTTTATTAAATCTCTTGAAGTATCATTAAATCTTGCAACGGATTTTGATGACAAATTAATAATTCACACGCCGCTGATGTGGCTGAATAAAACTGAAATTTTTAAATTATCCGATGATCTCGGCTGCCTTGATTTTATTATCAACGAAACAATGACATGCTATAATGGTGTAAAAAAAATTAATAATTACGGTATGGGATGCGGAGAATGCCCTGCATGCATTTTAAGGAAAAATGGATACAATGAATTTTTAAGGAAATACAAATGAAAAGTATTCCCCTAGGTAAAAAGATAAAAGTTATAACAGAATATGATCCTGCACTGCTTTTTAGTATTCCCAGGGAAATCCAGCGGAAAAAAAATAAAATTACAGCGGATTTTAAAGGTTTTGATATATGGAACATTTATGAATTAAGCTGGCTTAATTTAAACGGCAAACCGGAATGCAGAATACTTCAAATGATATATTCATGCGACTCACAAAATATTGTAGAATCAAAATCATTAAAACTTTACCTTTACAGCTTTTCGATGACTAAATTTATAAACGAAGCCGATGTGAAAAAAGTAATAATAAATGACCTTAAAAAGGTTTTAAATGAAGAGCCGATCATAAATCTTTATAATTATAATAAAAAAATAAGTTACTCCAAAATACCTGCAGGCAGACTGCTTGATAATAACTATATTGAGACAAATATTTATAAGCCGGATATAAGCTTATTAAGAAAATTAAAAAATAATAGTAAAACTATTGTAAGGTATTCCAACCTCTTGAAAACAAACTGCCCGATAACAAACCAGCCTGATTGGGCGACAATTTACATTAAATATAAATCGGAATACATAATAGAAGATGAATCACTATTAAAATATATTATTTCATTCAGGACTCATAATGATTTTCATGAAAATACCTGTGAAAGAATATTCCAGGACATTTTTACATTTATTAATCCGTATTTTTTAATTATTAAATGTTTTTATACAAGAAGAGGAGGGATTGATATTAATCCAATCAGGTTTATAGGAAAAAAAATTAAAATCCCGCTTAATTTTCATTATTGGAGACAATAAAATAGAAATAATTGTTTTTATGATATATAATACTATAATGCATTTATTTAATAGACAAAATAAAAACTTTATAGTATATTGCCAAAATAAAAAAATACTGGTATGATTTTTTATGTTTGAAGAATGGTATCTAAACGAATTAATTTCCGATAAGATAAAAAATGCCTGGAAACTCACTGATTATTATTTATTAAAATTAATCTTTAACATATTTGAGAATACAGGCATCTTAAAACAACTCAATAATTCTGCTTCTATTAATGAAATAATAAAAGAAAATAAATTTAGTGAAAAAGTTTATTCTGCAGTAAAATGGCTCCTTGACAGATTAGAAATGGATGGTTACTTAAAAAAAATAAAATCAGTGAATGAAGAAAAATACATACTTACAAACAAAAAAATGGAATATGATCTCGAAGAAATTAAAAGCAAAGCACATGAACTGGCACCGGACAGCCTTGCTGCTTTTAATATGCTCAAAATGATTGCAGACAACTATCCTGCATTTTTAAGAGGAGAAAAAAAAGGTGTTGATATCATTTTTTCTCCAAAAAACATTGAAATTACATATGATTATTACAGAAACAATCTGTTTTATAATACACATAATATAGCAGGCGCAAAAATATTAAATTGGGATCTGGAAAAAAGAAAAAATCCTGTTATTATTGAAATAGGCGGAGGTTTAGGCGGAGGAACAAAACGTTTTGTCCTGCAAAGATTAGAATCAAATCTGCCTCTAAATAATTTTACATACTACTTTACAGATATTGCAAACAAAATGTTAAGAACATCAAAAAAAGGTTTGTTAAAAATAACAGACAACATAAATTCATTCCATTTTACTAAAATTGACTTTAATAAACCTTTAAATGAACAGGGCTATAATGAAAAATCTATTGATGTAATTTGGGGTGTTAATGCTGCTCATGTTGCTATTGATTTACGCTTTACATTAAATGAATTTTATAAAATCTTAAAGCCGGGCGGATCCATAATATTGACTGAAACAGTCAGACCTGTAGGTAATAGGATGATACAGCAGGAATTATTATTAAATACACTGGATGACTATTGGAATGTAAAAATAGAAAAAGACATAAGACCCAGACATGGATTTATGGACTGGACAGACTGGGTAAATGCATTGAAAACAATAGGCTTTAAAGATGTAAAAACAATACCTGATATGAATTTTTTACAAAATAAATATGACAATTGCTATGTTGCCGTAATCAGGGGAATAAAAAAACAATAATCATTTCATAAAATATTTTATTATCTCAATAAAAGCATAATTAATGGCTCTTTTCATTATCCTATATCTATCTCCAAGAAATACTTCTTTTTTATCAAAATATTTATCTTTAATAAAAAAACCGTAATGAACCAATCCCAAAGGTTTATCCTTGGTTGCACCTGTCGGACCTGCTATTCCGGATACAGAGACACATATATCCGTATTAAATATTTTTTTTAATCCATATACCATTTCTTTAACAGTTTCAGATGATACGGCTCCATATTTATTTATGGTATCTTCCTTAACGTCCAATAACTTTATTTTACTTTCATTAGAGTAGACAACAACACTACCTGATAAACAACTGCTTGCCCCTGCATTTTTAACAAACTCTCCAGTTAAATTACCGCCTGTAATTGACTCTGCAAAAGAAATTGTCATTTTTTTTTCTTTCAACAAATTTAATAATAACAGCCCGAGATCTTTATTTTCAGTATAAAAAATATTATTTTTATCAAGTATATTTTTAATTTTAATTGATGCATCATCAACACTTTTTATCAATGTTTCATTATGGGCTCCGCTTTTATTAATATGAAGCTCAATCCATCCTTTATCACTAAAATAATAACCTATATTACAATCCGTTTTAAAATCAATAAATAAATCTGCTAACGTACTCTCGCCTATATTATATAATTTAAATACTTCACTATAATTAACACCTGCTATTAAGTTTTTTTCTTTTAATATTTTTATTACTTGATGATTTAACATCAATTGATTTTCACGCGGGGGTCCGGGCAACAAAAAGTATGATGTGTTATTATCAAAAACATATATACCCGGTGCTGTACCTGCCTTGTTTGTTAGAAAAACACCTCCTTTAATTAAATCAGCCTGTTTTCTATTGGATTGAGGCGCACTTTTATATTTACATAAAAACATTTTTTCCAATTTTTTCCAGGCTTCTTCATTAAAGACTAATTCTCTATTTAAAAATTTACTGACAGCCTCTCTCGTACAGTCATCATCAGTAGGCCCAAGCCCGCCGGTTGTTATTATAATATCACAATCTTTAAACATATTTAATGCATTTACAATCTCTTCAATATCATCACCTACACTTATTCTCCATTTAACAATTATACCATTACTATGCAGCCATCTTGAAATATATGTAGAGTTGGAATCATCCATTTTACCTTTCATTAATTCTGAACCGATTGCTAAAATTGCGGCTTTTTTCATATTGTTATTCTCCGGTATTTTATAAATAACTAAAAAAAATTTTTACCACTAAGACACTAAAAAAAACAATTCTGCTTAGTGTCTTAGCGTCTTAGTGGTTAATTCATTCATCATTTTTTATCTATGTAATAATAATTAAAATTAATTTTTAAAAATTATTAATTGTTTTGTAGTATAATTTTATAGTCCAATTTGATCAGCAATCTCTATCATTGATTTAATTGCGATATCGGTAAATTCATTTAAGTCCATACCTATTTTTTCACAAAGCATAATTTGATCCCTGTTTACTTTAGCTGCAAATGCTTTTTCCTTCATCCTTTTAACAACTGATTTAACTTTTACACCGGCAACTTTTTTATCAGGATAAATTTTAGCAGTAGCAGATATTAAACCCGTTATACTTTCAGAGCATGTTAAAGCAAAATCAGCAAAGCTTGTTCTTTTAACGCCTGTTCCTTCCTCATTATGAGATAAAACTGCATTTAAAGGGTATTCATTCATTCCCAAACCTTTCAGCCAATCTGCTCCTATCCTGCCGTGTTTAGTCATGTCTTTTTCTTCGTCAAAATCTATATCATGAACCAGACCCAGATAATAATAATTATCCTCATTTAATCCGAACTTTCTTGCCACTCCTCTTAATACCGCTGCTGTTGCAAGAGAATGATGTATAAGATTTTCACTGGTAATTTTTTCCTTAAACAGATTATCCAATTTCTCCTTATCAACGCCAAGATCAATAATGTCTTCAGGATTAATAATACCAGTATCATTATCTGCAACAATATCATCGCTTTCCTGTTTTTCCTGAGAATAATCAAGCGGCTTCATTAATGGAAACAGCACAACTTCTCTTAAATTTTCTTCATTCGTAAGCAGAGCAACAAACCTGTCTATACCCATACCCCAGCCGGATATCGGGGGCATACCGTATTCCATACAGAGAATAAAATCTTCTTCCATAATCATTGCTTCCTCATCACCCTTAATCCTGGCTTCTGCCTGTTTTAATAATCTTTCTTTTTGATCAACAGGATCAACAAGCTCAGAATATGCATTAACTACCTCCCATGTATTTACAACTAGTTGAAATCTATCAGTAACCATCGGATTTTTGTCATTCTTTCTTGCAAGAGGAGACAGATCAATCGGATGATGAATTAAAAATTGCGGATTAATCATATTTGGGCGTGCAACCTTTTTATATAACTGGTCTATCAAATTTCCTCTTCCAATTTTGTCAAACTCTAACTTTTCAAGCTCTATATTTTTTTCTTTAATTGCAGATATCAAACTTTCCTTATCCGGGTATTTATCAATATCAATACCTGAGTGTTTTAAGATTAATTCTCTAAAACTGTATTTAGGCCATTCTCCTGAGAAATCAATCTTAGTCCCTTTATATTCCAGTATTAAAGAACAATTAACTTCCTGCAATATATGTTTTATTAATTTTTCCGTAAATTTCATATTGTCTTCATAGTTCCAATAAGCCGCATAAAACTCTAATAATGTAAACTCCTGTAAATGACTTGGATCAATTCCTTCATTCCTGAAACACCTTGCAAACTCAAAGACCTTTTCAAAACCGCCGGCTATTGCCCTTTTTAAATAAGTTTCAGGGGCAATTCTTAAAAAAAGATCTATATCAAGAGCATTATGATGAGTCTTAAATGGTTTTGCCATAGCACCGGAAGGTTTTGTCTGCAATACAGGAGTCTCAACTTCTATAAAATCATTATTTTCTAAATAATTTCTGATTGTTTTTATTATTTTAATCCTTTTTAAAAACCTCTCTTTTGTATCATTATTCATAGTAAGATCAAGATATCTCTGCCTTGATTTAGCCTCTAAGTCGGTTAGTCCATGAAATTTTTCAGGAAGAGGTCTTACAGCCTTTGATAAAAGCTTAAAATTAAAAGTGCGTAATGTTATCTCACCCTTTTGTGTTTTAAAAATCTCACCCTTAGCATATATAAAATCACCGACATCAATCAATTTTTGAAAAAAATTAAATCCCTCATCATCCAGATCTTTTTTATCCAAAGCTATCTGCATTCTCCCGTAAAAATCCTGCAAGGTAGCAAATATAAGCTTACCGAATACTCTTTTAAGCATTAACCTGCCGTATATCTCTACATCTTTAGTGCCTGTTGCCAGTTTTGATGCTTCATTAAGATTATGAGTTTTACCGCATCTATCCGGATATGGATTAATATTTAACTGTCTCATTTTACTTAATTTTTCTATCCTTATTTCTCTTTCATCACTGATATTTTCCATAATAACTATCCTTTATAAATATAAAACAATTACAGATATCTAAAAAATAGTAATTAACCGCAGAGTACGCTGAGTAAACAAAAGATATAAATTATATTTGTTTAATTTATTTGGTTTAAAATCTTAATTATTCTACTAAAAAATTATATTATTTTTTGTTTTTAAATTATTTTTCTCTGCGATCTCAGTGTACTTAGCGGTTAATCCTTCACCTTTAAGATACTACTGTAATAATTGGTAATATATAAAAATAATTAAATTCTTACAAGATGTAATAATAATATTTTATGAATAAAAATAACTTTTTAATTTAATTCATTTACATAGATCAAATAATCATTAAGAGCTTCATTAAATGATTTTTTATCTTCAACCCGGCTTAATATCTTTCTAAGTTTTGATACGTTGGGTAAACCTTTTATATAACCTCTTATAAATTTTCTGAATTCAATTACACCTGTTCTTTCACCAAAATATTTTATCATAAAAATCAGATGTTTCCTCATTATATAAAATCTTTTTTTTAAATCAGGTAATATATATTTTTTACCGTTAAGACTCATAATTATTTCTTCAATCAAAAATGGATTCTCGATCAATCCCCTTGCAAGCATTATACCGTCACATCCGGTTTCTTCAAACATCATCCTTGCATCATCAGCTGTAAAAATATCGCCATTACCGATTATTGGAACCGGGCTGATTTTTTTAAGCTCTTTGATTTGCTTCCAGTCAGCTTTACCTTTAAACATCATTGATCTTGTTCTCGGGTGGAATACTACTGCATCAATACCCCCCTTTAAAGCAGCTTCAAATACATTCATATAATTGATATTTAACTCATCCCATCCGCTTCTTATTTTAACAGTAACAGGTTTCCTGGTTGATTCTTTTAATTTTTTAATTATATTATAAATTTTACCAGGATATTTTAATAAGACTGCTCCTGATTCACCCTTTAAAATCTTTCTCACAGAACATCCGCAATTAATATCAATTAAATCAAATCTTTTTTTACTTATCAGCAAATAAGCATTGAGAATACTTTCAGCATCAGGTCCAAACAACTGCAAGCCCAATGGTTTATCATTATTAACTGTATCAAGAAGTTTAACGGATTTATCATAACTATATTTTAATCCCATACTTGACACCATCTCAGTATATATAATACCAGGCTTTTGCTCTCTATAAATCCTTCGAGACGGTAAATTTGTATAACCTGCTAATGGAGCAATAAATATATTGTTTTTTAATTTAAGACTGCCTATTTTGATTGGCTTTAAAAGCATTTTTACTAAACCGTTATTAAGATTATATTAAACAAAATTAGTAATTTTAAATGCTTTAAGGCTGTTCTGAAAAAGAATCTCACTAATTTCTTCAATATTCATTTCTTTTAATTCTGCCAGGAATTTAGCCGTTTCTACCAGATATGCAGGTTGATTCCTTTTACCTCTAAATCCGTGAGGAGTAAGAAACGGGCTGTCTGTTTCTATTAAAATATTTTCCATAGGGATATCTTTAGCTACTTTATGTAGATTTTTAGCATTTCTGTAAGTCAAATTACCGGCAAATGATATATAGAGTCCAAGATCAATCATTTGTTTAGCAAAATCAGTGTCTTCACTAAAACAATGCATTATACCGCCTGATGTCACTTTGCTTTTTAATATACTTTTCATATCATCACCTGCTTGTCTGTTATGAATAATAACAGGCAAGTTTAAATTACCTGCAATTTCTATCTGTCTTATAAATAATTCTATTTGAGCATTTCTGTCGCCATATTTATGATAATAATCAAGTCCAATTTCCCCAACACCTACTACACTAGGCATAGATAAACCTTCTTCTAATTTAGATTCCCAATCTTTACCAGGATTATTCACCTCTGATGGGCTTAAACCGACAGTATGATATATATTTGGAATATTTTTTGTGTTTTTATAACTATCAAAAAAATCTATCAAATTTGTAGAAATATTAGCTAATCCAATAACATTCGATCTTTTTGCTTCATCTACAACTCTTATTTGTTCAATTGGATCCTGATATAGCAAAGCTAGATGACAATGGGTATCAAATAATCTCATAACTGAATTTCCTTAAATATATTAGATTAAAAAAATAATATAAGTAGTATACAGATTTTTATATATTAAAAAGCTAACATTTAAATATTCAACTGTCAATATAAATAATAAATTAAATATTTTTTTCTTTATTTGATCTTATAGCAAAATAATCCGAAATTTTAAAGAGAATTTTAAAAAAAATAACTAAAAAAAATATAAAAATTTGACATTTTTTTTTTTTAATGATATTTTAGACTGTTATAGTCATTATAAAAAGTATTATGATTATGAGGGATATATATGAAACAATCTAGTAATATTAAAAAATCAGAAAGAATTCTTCTAATTCATTTTGTTAATTTATTTAATTATATAAAGAATTTTATGAAATCTTTCTTGAAATTTATTATTAAGGTAAACAATCAAAAAATAACTATAATGTTTATCCCTCATTCTGAAAAAAAAGTATTTAATTTTCGTATCAACACATTCATTCTTTTTATGTTTTTCTTTTTATCATTCGGTTTAATTATTGGTATTTCTTTTTTCAGCTTCAAGTTTTTCAACAATTCTTTTGATGAACTTAATGCAAACCTGGCTATTAAAAATATAGAAGAGCAATCAAATGAATATCAAAAAATGCTTAATGAAATACTGGATTGTCATACTGACTTTCAATCAAAATTAAATGATTTAATAACACAGCTGGATAGTAATACCATATCGGCAATGAGAGACAATTATATTAGCAATTATGATAAACCAGTCGGGGGTCCTTTAAACAGAATAGACATGATAGAAATGAATGAACTTGATAAAGAAAAATTTATGGTAAGGGAATTACTAAACGACTACCAGTATTCGATACAGGTTTTTACAGAATTTAATAAAATGGCAAGAGTCTATAAAAAATTGCTTATGGATTTACCTTTTGGAAGCCCTGTAAATGGGCCTTATGCAATTACATCAGGCTTTGGATTGAGGGTGCACCCTCTTTATCATGTATTGGATATGCATCAGGGTATTGATCTTGCATATAGAGCAGGTACACCTATAATTTCTACTGCACCCGGTGTTGTAGAAAAAGTAGAATGGAGCCCTGAAGGTTATGGATGGTATTGTAAAATATCTCATAAGCTTGGATTTTCAACTTTATATGCACATATGAGATCAAGACCAACGGTAGAACCAGGTGAAAAAATACAAAAAGGCAGATTACTAGGGTATATGGGAAGTACAGGTGCAACAACAGGCACTCATTTACATTATGAAATTAGATTGGGGGACAATTTGTTAGATCCTGCAAAATTTGTTGCGATCTATTGAAGCTTATGTTTAAGAAAAAAAATAATTTAACAATTAATTCTATACTCGGTGAAAATACATCATTAAAAGGTTTATTTACTATAAATGGACCATTAAGGATAGACGGCAATTTTAGCGGTAAAATTAACTCAACAGGCAAAGTAATAATCGGCAAAGGCGGCAGAGCAGAATGTATGATTATTGCAAAAAATGTAATAATCGGAGGTACCGTAAAAGGTGATATAATTGCAGAAGATAATGTTATAGTTTTAAAATCAGGTGAAGTAATAGGGAATATTTATTCATGCTCTGTAACGATGGAAGACGGCGTTATTTTTAACGGAAAATGTGAAATAATACCACAGGATAATATAAAAAATTTTATTGAGTTAAAGACCAACGAAAAATTCATTTTTGCGTAAATCTTAATAATTATCATTCTATTACTAAATTATAATAATAATTTAAAATAAAATAATTATATATTTTTAATTTTATCTATTTAGTTAATAAATGTAAAAATGAATTAATTTATTGTATATAACAGATATTTATGTTTTTATTATATAATGGATAAAATCAATGATTTAAATACTTTTTATAATTATGAACCTTTAAAAAACAAAAAAAGTAAATCCAAAGATTTAAAAAAACCTATAAAAAGCTCAATTTTCTCAAAAGAAATTAAAAATTTTAATGAAATTATTGAAAAAAAAGAGATTGAATTAACTGAAAAATTATTAAAGGAAGACAAAGAAAAACTTGAAGATTTATTAAAAAATATTGGATTACAGGGAGAAAAATTAAAAAGGAAAAAATCATTAAATGATTTATATTTATATAAAAAATATGTTAAAGAATATATTAAAATATTTTTATCAATTGCAGAAGATGCCAAGAAAAAAATATTATGGGATAAAAATAAAAAACAAAAAATTGCAAAAATTCATTTACAAATTATAGATAATGAATTATTAGAATTAACAAGAATATTTTTTAATGAACAGCATAATACAATGGTTATAGCTGCTAAACTTGATAAAATTGAAGGATTATTGATAAATTTATTATCTTAAAGGAGAAACAATTTTATGGAAAATGATCCAAACAACATAGAAAATAATCTGGAAGAATTACAAAAACTGGAAGATAATGATATTGAAGTTAAACAAAAAGAGAAGAAAGATCATAAAATAGAAAAAGATGATATATTTTATAGAATAAAATTAACATATAATAATTATTCTAAAATATGTAAAACCAAATATGATAATATTAAAAGAGGTTATTTTGTAATAGTTCCTACTCAATATGGTCATGAAATCGGTATAATTCTTGGTAAAGTAATTGATATGGATGATATAATGTCACAGGATGAAATACTGGATGTTGTTAGGATAGCATCAAAATCAGATAGAGAAAAATTTAGAAATAATTTAAAAAAAGAAAAACAAGCTTTTGATATTACACAAAAAAAAATTAAAGAACATGATCTTGATATGAAGCTTGTTAATGTACATTATTTTTTAGAAGATTCAAAAATACTATTTAATTTTACCGCAGACGGCAGGATAGATTTTAGAGAATTAGTTAAAGACCTTGCGGCTATATTTAAAACAAGGATAGAATTACGTCAAATTGGAGTAAGAGATGAATGCAGGATAATGACTGGTTTTGGGCATTGCGGAAGACATTTTTGCTGCTCAAATGTTTCTAATGAATTAAATCCAATAACAATAAAAATGGCTAAGGAACAGAATATAACTCTTAATTCTCTTAAAATAAGCGGTGTCTGCGGAAGATTGTTATGCTGTTTATCTTATGAATTTGACACATATTTAAAAGAAAAGGAATCGTTTCCTGAAGAAGGCGCTAAAATTAAAATTAATAATGAATGGTTTGAAGTTGCTGAAATTAATATACAAAACAAAATATTAAAACTTTATTCTCCAAAAACCGAATCTTTTGTTTATGTCCCGGCAAATATGATTCAATATAATAAAAGTAAAAAAATTGGACAGGCAATTAAAGAAATAGAACTGCAAAGTCATTAAATCCACCGGTTAAAAAGTTCTAAAATTAAAATTGTATTATTTTTTTACTGCTAAAATACTTACTACATCTCCGGATCCTGTTTTTTTTACATACCAATCAAAAAACTTTTTGATGCTTCGATTTTTTCCACCAGCAGGAATACTCCCCCATGTTTTAATTTTTATAATATTAAAATTAGTATTATTTAACAATTTTATTAAATTTTTTTTATTAAAAATAAACAGATGGTCATCAACAATACAGCGCCATGATTCATTATATACCTTTGAAAATAATCCGGATGAATTTGGTGTTGTTACTATTATAAATCCATCTTTTTTTAAGATCCTATTAATATGTATTAAAAAATTATAAGGATCATTTAAATGTTCAATCAGATGAGAAAAATGGATAAAATCAAACTCATTATTATTAAATGAAGTATCTTCTAATTTTTTATTTATTAAATTTACTTTATAATTTTTTTTCCCATAATTAACTGATTCTGTACAGATCTCCAAACCTACTGCATCATGTCCTTTATCATTCATATATTTAATAAAAAGACCAGTTGCAGATCCTATTTCTAAAACTCTTGATTTTTCAGGTAATTTCTTCAAAAGGTCAAAATCATAAATTGTTTTTTTTATTAAATTAAAAAAATTATATTGATTTTCTAATTCATATTTAAAATAATCTATACCATATCTTTTTAATGTATTATTAATATTTTCCTGAGGATTTTGAAAAATTAATTTACATTTAATGCACTTTACATAAGAAGAAGCAATCCACTTTTTTAAAAATACTTTTTTAAATTTAATATTATTGCATACAGGACATTTACTGATATATGTAAAATTACCAATCTTATTCATCATAAAAAATATTACATACTATTTTATTTTAGCATCTTCATTTTCTTTTTTATATTCAACAATTAAATTTTTTTTATAAACTAGTATATTGCCGCTGAAATCTTCTATTTCTACCTTAAAACCAATTAATCCTGGTAGAGAAAAAAAATTGGATATAAAAAAATCATTCTTTTCATTATTTATATATAAGCTGCTAAAATCTCTGCCGTCATTTAATACAAAATTATTTAAATTACTTGTTAAATGATCAAACATGAGACTTGATGTTTTTTTTCCGTCAATATAAACAGTAATCTTATAAGGTACAAGTGCATATTCAGAATTATTGACATAATCCATACATTTAATAAATAATTTACCATTTTTTTCTATTTTATAATTTCTAGGATCCGTTATAGAAATTTTTTTGTTATCTTCTGTAATAAAATAAATATCAATAAGTCTTGGGCGCCTTGTATCCTCAATATTTAAAAAAGTTAAAGGATTAAGCAATAATTTATTCTTTATATCTTCAATCTCTAAATGAAGGTGACTTCCTGATGAATGACCTGTATTCCCAGAAACAGCAATTTTATCACCTCTACTATAAACAATTTTTTTATTATCAAAACTATCATCTTTTAAATGAGAAAAATTAAAGCGGTAATTATTTTTATTATCCTGTAATATAACAAAATTACCATTACCATAATTAATTGAGTTTTTCCTTTTAATATTAAAAAAGACTACTTCACTGTCATTTGGTACAATAATATCTTCATCAAGAGCAGCCAGGTCTATACCAGTATGAAAATGATCATTTCTATAATCACAAAAATTTGAAGTTAAAATCTTATTCTTCATAAAAATAAAAATATGATTAATATCTGCCAATATCGGAATAGCTAAAAAAAATATAAATATTATAAATATTTTTTTCAAGTTATTTCCTTAAAATTTATTTTCATTATCCTATCAGAAATTCTAAAATAAAAACTATCAGTATTAATAAATTTGATATTACTGATTTTTTCATTGTATTCTTTATAATACTTTATTTTTCCTTTATACGAATACATAGTTATATAATTTATATCATTATGAGAAGTCACAATTAAGATATCCCCATTATCATTAAAATCTATTTCATTAATAAAACCTTTAATCTTAAAGCTGCCATTTTTCTTTCTTGATAAATCATAATAATTCATATTATTAATTCCTTCATAATATAACCTATTATCAAAAAATCTCATAAATATCTTGTACCTAAAGTTTGTTTTTGTATTGTATTTAGCTATTCTTCTAATCTTTTTTAAATTATCTAATTTAAATATTTCTATATATTCCGGATACAATCCAGAACAAATCGCTAATTCTTCACCATTATTATTAACCGTACTGGATTTAGTTATAATAATTTTTGTATCTTCACAATAGTTTTCAAATACCAACTCTCCCTTATTAGAATAAAAATAAGTCTTACCATCTATGGTGGATACTAAGACATTATTATTTTCATCTGTACTTATTGAAGAAATTATTGAAGTAAAGTTCTTTTCACCAATCAAAATATTTCCATTAATATTATATAAAGAAAACCCCATACCATTAGTCTTAATTATAGCAAATATAGGGCGCTCATTAATTATATATGGATAACCGAATGTATTTATTGTTGATATTAATTGACCCTTTGGAGAATATATTTCTACTTTATCGCCAACTTTTTTATATATTATATAAAAATTACTATTAGCCTGTATAAACTCATCTTCAATTCCTTTTTTATAATGCAGCATGCCTTTTTCCATTATAAAATAACCGCATTCATTATCTGAAACAAAATACCCATCATGTTTGGCATTCATACTGAAAATATTATCAATAGCAAAAATTTTATCTATAACAAATATATCTTTTTTATAAATCTTTAACGGCCTGAAAAATAAATAAAATGAAGAAACAAAAATAAATATTAGAAAAATATATAAAAATCGCTTCATAATTATATCCGACTGAGTATATAAAAAAAAAATTGGATGGTCAATAAATGTTTATATTATTATAAATTTGATTTTAACAATAATCATATATCACATATAAAAATAAAAAGGCAATCCTAAATTATTAAGCAGGACTGCCTTATAAAAAATTATTCTATTTCACGAATATCATTATATTTATTTTTTCCCTCTATATTACTAATAAATAACAAAGGTATTATACAAAAATTATTAATATAAACACCCTCTGTTTCATTATATAAATCATCTTTTGTATCAAAAATTATCTTTATATTTATTTGTTTATCCTTATATTTCTGTAAATCAATACATATATTCTGCCATTCTTTCATAACAACATTCTGAGAATTTTTCTGCCATACACAATCATCATTGATAAATACTTCAAGAGTATCATATTTATCTCCCTTTTCCGTATCCATATAAAGTCTAAAAAAAAGATATGGTTCATCAATATTTTTTATATCAATATCTTTCATAGTTATAGTTCCATTATTCTCAACATTATTTGTATAATAATCATTTATATCAGGATTACCATAATACAGACAATATTCTCCTGTCTCTGTCCTGTTATTGGATACAGTCCATCCTACATATTGACTGCTGTTTACAGCCGCTTCATCAAGTTTAAAATAATAAGGAGGGTTTAAAGATTTTACATTATCATTATTGTTATCATCATCCCGCCAGGGCCAATTATCAGGGGGGACAAAAATAAATGGTATATAAAACCACGGCATATATTCATCACTGTATTCAACAGCACCCCGGTCTATTATAGGCTCACCATCCATATCATAATCAACCAGTCTGGGGTTACCGTAATAATCTAAAAGATATAGATCAAATAACTCATGAATTATAAAATTTCTATCATCAAATCCTGTATCTATACAAGGTGAATCCTCACTTATTCCGTAGAAAGAATCAAGCTTTGGATCATCCTTTTTATTTCCTTCATCAGTCATATATAAAGTAACATGATAATCTGGATCCCAAGCTAACATTTGATTGTTTTTAATATACCAATCAGTCATCACTTTTCCTTCACTGTATCCATCAACAAAAAGCTGTAAATAAAGATATAAATCATCCGGCTCATCAAGATTTTGATTATTATTGCCCCAAATTATATTATTAACTACTTTTACTCTATCATTTAATAGTTCTCTAATAGCCGCATAATCATATTCATATTCCATAAATTCATTATAATGATACACCTCTTCTTCTGTAGTATGCAGATCATAATATACAACAGCACCTCCCCCATGTTTATATTCAGATTCTAAACCGGTGCTACAAGTATTTTCTGTAAAGGTATTGTTAAAAACATAAATTACTGTATTATACTTACCATATGCCAATAAACCACCACCAGCAGAAGCAGTTATGTTATCATGAAAAAAATTATTATAAATCCTTACCGTCCCCTGATAGTTATTTTCAACAGCAAGCCCTGTACCGCTTGTTATAGTATGATTATGACAGAAAATACAATTTCTAACTGTTACATTGGCATTATATACTTTTATACTTACAGCATAAATTTTAAGATAAGAATACTGCACGGTCCGGGGAGTATCATCTGTAGCACCTGCTCCTCTGAATATAACATCTTCAATAAATACATGGGCATTTGAGTCATCCGTATATTGCATTTCAGAATTATCAATATCCAGTAATAATGGAGAATACCCTCCGCCGTCTATAATAGGTTTTACTATTTTTGAAATTACAATACCCTTTATATGTAAAGGTTGATTTTCATTAGGAGCCGGCTCATATCTTAAAGGATGACCTTCTAGATTATATATACCCGGTAAAATTTCAATTATATCCGGCTGGTTATTCACTTCTGCAATTCCCAGAGCTCTTCGAAATGAATTAACATCATAAACTTCAAAACGTTCTCCAAAAATAAATGATGTTAAAGATAAAAAAATAACTATAATAAATAACATATTAGTTTTCATTACTAAAACCTCCTTAATATTTTAATCAATTACCAGGTTTCACCCCTGTCAACCGATTTGGCAAATTTTAATGAACCTGAATTACTTTCTCTATATGAGATATAAACATTACTGCCGCTTACAGCTATATCACTCCATGCGCCTGAATTATCATCATAATCTACAGTCATATAAGTCCATGTATTCCCGTAATCTGTAGATTTTGCAAATACAAGATTACCTACAATAGGATCTCCGTCATCATTAATCATGTCTTTATATGAAATATAAATATTAGAACCGTCAACAGATATAGGTATATATTGTATGCTTGCCCCGTAAAGGCCAATTAATGAGTCAATAAACACCAAAAAATCAAAATATAATACTACCGCACTATTATCAATTAATTTTGCAAATACTATTCTGCCGTTACCGGCATTAGTATCATAATAGGACATATAAATAGATGAATCTTGATATGCAATAGAAGGATGTTCAAGTGATGAACCGGGGCTTGCGGTATCTACTACTACTTTATCGGCCGGATCCCAATGAACTCCGTAATCTGTAGATTTTGCACAATATAATTCTCTGCCTATACAGAAAGCCACATAAACATCACTGATGCCATCTGTTGTTACCGATGATTTATTTAGAATATCAACTGATCCCACATGAGCAATTACACTAATCTCGCCTCCATACCATTCTCTGCCATCTGCTGTATTATAAGCGATTTTTATATCGCCGTTAGTATAGTCATAATAAGAAATATAAATATTGCCGAAAGTTCCGCCTTTTACCATTGATGTATATGAACCTACATCTCCTCCAGAATCAATTGTATGAAACTTCCAAGTTTCTCCGTCATCTGCTGATCTTGCAAACTTAAGATCATGATTATTTTCGTCATAATAAGAAATATAAATTTTAGAATCTTCTACAACAATTGATGAATACCTGCCTACCATACTTCCTGAATCAACTATCTGTATATCCCATGAAATTCCCTTGTCTTCTGATTTTGCAAGTTTTAATACTCCATGTGTAATATCATAATAAGAAATATAAATATTGGTTCCCTGTTCGGCAATAGATGTATATGCCCCTGTATTTTCCGGGCCAAAACCATCTTCAACAGTCATAATAATATTTGTTTCAGTATCAATACTGCCTGTACTGGAAATGCCACTCCCTCCGCTACCACCATCATCACTTGTTCCTACGGCAGGACAGCCTATAAGAAATATAAAAAATAATAATGTAATAAATAAACACAATTTTAAAATTTTTTTTTGAAAATATTTCATAAAACCTCCTATAATATAAACTAGTCATTAATAAAAGACAGAATAAATTATATTATTGTATAGCTTGTTAACTGTATTGATACAATTAATACACTATCCACATATACATCCTGCCTAATTTGTCCAATACCAGGCGCCCAATATTCATAATGTTCAGTAACACCGCTTCCTGTATTTCTCCTGTAATAATATTCGATACAGTTAAATGTCCCGGCAGGTACTGTGACCGATCTTGATAAATTATTTACTCTATATGTACCTCCGTTAAATGACCATGTATTTCCAACTACACATGGATACATAATAAATAAACGGCGGGAAGTATAAATCTCAGTACTATCCCCAAATTTATATAAACCATCTGAATAGTTTCTATAATAATTATATTGCGTATTAGTTCCCACCCTATATGTATCTACTCCGCCTAATGCAACAATATCTAAAACAGATGTTGTTAATGTATCAGTGCCTACACTTGTTATTACATTATAAATCCATGTATTACCAACAGTAAGAGGTAATATAACAGTATTACTGCCATTGCTACTACTGCTACTGCTACTACCGCTGCTGTTATTAGTATTACCCATGGTATTAACTCCTTGCGGCAAAGGGCAGCCTATTAATAAAAATAATAATATTAAATAATAAATAAATAATATTTTGCTTTTACATCTCATAAAGATTCCTCCATAAATTAAACTGACACTATGTCGTATTAAGAAAAAAAATCTTGCTCTATTTTTTTATTTTTTTTATAATAATAATAATGACATTTCTTATCTTGGAAATTTTAAAAAAAATAATAAAGAAAATAATACGATTTAAAAAATAATTAAGATAATTTAAATAATTTATTAGGGGATTTAATGCTTTCTTTATATCCTAAAAAAACTATTATGTTTTTACTGATATTTTTTATACAAACAGGTTTATATGGACAGCAAAAACCTATATTATCAATATTTGATTTTCAGGGGCAAGATGTTAATAAAAATGTGATTAAAAAGCTGCAAAATAGTTTCTATAAATATTTTAAAAAACAAGACTTTATAAAATTGCTTGATAAAAATGAAATAAAAAAAGCTTTATATAAATTTAATGTAAACAGTAATCATATTAATGAAAATCAGTATGTCAAAATTGCCGAAACCCTTAATTCTAATCTAATGATGCTTTGCTTTGTAAAAAAAGATAAACAAATTATAATAATTCATACAAAAATTATTCATCTGGATATTAATAAAATAATTATCGATAAAGAGATAAAATTACAAAAAAATGATCAATCTCATGAAAAACTTAATCAACAACTTGATGATATCATTAGTATAATAAAAAATCAAAATTTTACATTTAATGAGGAAAATAATGAACTAATAAAAAGAACAGTAATGATTATTCCTTTTTATAATATTAATAATGTATCAGATTATGATTATCTAAATGGAATGATACGCGATGCTCTTCGTACAGAACTCTTAAATACAGATCAGTTTCTATTTACTGATTTTTCTTTGGTAGATAAAGAAATTAAAAAATATAATCTAAATAATATAATTGATGAAAAAAAAATAAAAGATTTGGCATGGAAACTTAAAGCTGATGTTGCTGTAATAGGAAAATATGCAATCATTGAAGATGAAATTATGATAAATGTTACTGTGATAGACATCTTTAAGAATCAAGCTGTTGCCTCCAGCAATATAAAAGGCAATCTTGGTATAGATGTTTTTAGAATAATTGATCAATCTGCTAAAGACATAACAACAAAAATGAAAAAAAATATAAAGATGGTTAATAAAAGTTATTTTGATGAAATGATGAAGCTACGAAATAATGAAATTATAAAAAAGAAACAAATATCAACGGATGATGATCATCCTAAATACTGGAAAAGACATTTCATTGATATTTCATTAATGGGAGGATATACAGGATTATACAGTCATTCTCTAGAAATATCTGATCTTACCGGTAAGGAAGGGCATGGAGGATTAATAGGCAGCAGTTTCGGTTATTTATACGGCTTTAATAATTATTTTGCATTCGGACCGGGTATTACATTTTTGATTGCATTAGCATATCAAAGAAGTCTTTTAGAAGAAAGACTTACTATTTCTGGAAGTACCTGTTTTTTATTGCAATTTATGTTTGGTGATTTAAGAAAAAATAAAATAGCATTTTTATTAGATATTGGGGGCTTTATGCTGTTTTCCACCAAGATTGGAGTTTATATAAAAGGATTTTTCTTTAAGGTTGGCTATACTTTATTCAACTTTGATGTTTTTGATTTCAGATATTTAACATTTGGTCATTGTGTAACTATTGACTTTGGATATAAAATTAATTTCAGAAGAAAGATAAAAAGATAATATTATATAAATTAATGAGCAAGAATAAATAAGTATAAACGACTTAATAATGACATTTATTTTATAATAAAAAGTGATTTGTATAATGCTAATAATTATAATTTTTACAGATGAAGATTTAAATAAAATTAAAACACGCGATCCTGCTACTTTCAAAAAAATATATGAAGAATATGGTAAAAAAGTTTATAATTTTCTATTAATTAAAACAAATGGTGATGAAATAATGGCAGAAGAATTAGCAAGCCAGACTTTTTACTCATTACTTGAATCTGCTCCCAAACTAAAAAAAGCACAAGGACTCCAGGCATGTATTTATCGAATTGCTATAAGACGATTTTACGATTCTCTCCGTAAAAAGTATAAAGAAAAAAATTATATTGAAATGACTTCAGAAAACACAATATCTGATGATAAACATCTTGAAGATCTAATACTCAAAGAAAAAGTGCTTATGCTCAATATGGCATTAGAAAAAATCAATCCAGATTATAAAAAAATACTACAATTAAAGTACAACGAGCATAAATCACAAAAACAAATAGCAAAAATAATGAAAAAATCAATTTCAGCTGTTGAAAGCCTGCTTTTTAAAGCACGCAAAAAACTTAAAATAGAGTTAAATAAAATTGCAAAGGATATTTAAGTGTTGTCTAAAAAAGACTGGATAAAAAATCTTGACGATGATACTCTAAAAATGCTTTTCAGCAAACAAGATATCCTTAATGAAATGCCTGATAAATTAAAAATGAAACTTAATTATATGGCTGAGAATTATAATAAACGACATAAAGGTGAGACATTTAAATCAAATCCATTTAAACTTATACTGCGCTATTCTGCTGCAATATCATTTACAGTTATCGTTATTTTCAGTATTATTTATTTAATCAGCACAATTTATTTATCAAAATTTAAAAATCATTCACAGGTAAATTATATAAATGGGACAGCATATAAATTAATCTTTAATAAATCATTTAAATTAAAAATAGGTAATAAACTTAAAGAAAATGATAAAATTAAAACAGATAAAAACTCATTAATAAAATTTAATATTGGAAATAATGCAAAAATTGAAATGAGTGAAAAATCCCTATTAACATTATTACAGCTATATAAAAAAGAAAATACAGAAGTAACAAATCTCTTTCTAAAAAATGGATATGCAGAATTTTATCTTTCTAAAATATCAAATGATTCAACATTTATAGTACAAACGGATAAATTGATAGCAAGTGCTATTGGTACTCATTTCTCCATTAAAGAAAATCCTGAACATGAAACACTCATTAAAATTTTTGAAGGTAAAGTCAGAATTAAAATTAATTTAAATTTACCATTTAACCGTATAAAAAATATCAATAAAAATTTATATGATAAGATTAATGACATAATAAATCAAGAGAATATTGTTCTATCAAATCAGAAGGTTCATGTTTCATTAAATCAAAAAAGACAATTAGAAAAAAAAATATGTGATTTAATTATTAACACAGAAAATGAAATGAAAAAATACAAAAAAAATAAGGATAAAACTAATGAATTAATCAGAAAAGCTAATTTAAAAATTGACGAATGGTATAATGAATATAAAAAAATATTAAAACCGGTATATATAAATCAAGAACAAAATACAAATAATATATTATTCGATAAAAATAATCAAAATAATGATATAAAAAATATATTAATAAAAAAATTACCTTATAATCCTGGCATTAATTTAGAAGAAAAAGATACTTCTATAATTGCAGATAATCAAAATATTTATATTGCAAGTGATTCTCATAAAACATTATTTTGTATTAATTTTAATAATGGTAAATTATTATGGAAATTCACAAATTCTTTGCTTACTAAAATAACATCACCTCCTATTATTTACCAAAATAAAATTATTTTATGTACAGCAAAAAATATATTTATAATAAATAAAAATGCTCAAATAGATACAATTTTAGATATAAAAGATGGTCCAATATATTGGGCACACCCTACTATTTACAAAAATTCATTATTAATCCCTGCTAATGATATGATTTATCAACTTAATGGTTCAATATTAAATCAATATGAAAATATATTTAATAATCCAGGACAATTATATATAAATAATGCAAATGATAATACCTTATATCTTTATAATATCAATTCACGAACAATCCGGCATTTTAGTCTTGAAAATAATACATCCCTTGCCGTAACACTACCCCTAAAACAACGTGCTTTCATGTCTCCTGTTATTAATGATAAATATATTTTTATAGCTGACAGTGTAGATAGTCTTTATCGATATGATATTAAATTACAAAAGAGTCAAACAAAAATAATAAAATTACAGACCGGTGTCATTTCTGAAATTATAATAAAAAACAATTATCTCTATTTTATAGGTAACAATGGAGCTTTTTATCATGTTAATATTCAATCATTTGATAAAGTAAACAAAATTTTTCAGGTTGATAGAAATCCTGATCCAAATAAATATCTTGTAAAAAAACCAGTTTTATTTGAAAACAGTATCTATTACCCTTCTGATACCGGAAAAATATTTATTTATGATCTTGAAAATAATCATGCAAAGATGATTGATGTTGCTGAGAATACAAAAAACCAATCACTTATCATTTATCCGATAAAAATTAAAGATGCACTTTATTTCATTGATAAAAACTCAAATATTTACAAATTAACAATCGAAGAATCATTTTAATTCATTAATATTTAAAATATAATTCAATTTAATAAGGATTTCTAATCTTTTTAAAATCATATATGTTAACTATATTATTCAATTTTTTCTATTTAATACGGCCACATATCGGTATTAATACAAAAACCTTTATGCCATGCAGTCGCCCTACCAAAACTTCTGCCATTTGATAAAGCAACACTTACATTATTTTGACAAAATCCAATAATATCAGCCTTACCGTCTTTATTAACATCTGCAATATACCTGGGACATTCATTAAAGCATGTCCATGAGGCATTAATATTAAATCCTTCACGCCATATTACTTGTCTATTAAAACCATGGCCATTTGATAAAGAAACAATTACACCATTCTCTCCAAATCCTATAATATCCGCTTTACCGTCTCCATTTACATCCGCAACACATCTGGGATATTTATCATTACTTATCCAACCGGTTCTCACACAATAATCATCATGCCATACAGTCGCTCTACCAAAACTCCTGCCATCCGATAAGGCTACACTTATACACTCATCTGAAAAACCAATAATATCAGCCTTACCGTCTCCATCTACATCAGCAATAAATCTGGGATGTTGATTAAAATTTTTCCAACCTGCTTTTATACCAAAACCATCTCGCCACTTAACAGCTCTTTCAAACTTTTCACCATTTGATAAGGCTACATTTACTCCGTCATAGCTAAATCCAATTATATCGGCCTTGCCGTCTCCATTTACATCTGCAACACATCTGGGATATTGACTAAAATTTTTCCATCCTCCATAATTAATGCCAAACTCATTTGTCCATAATGAACCATTACCAAAGCCATCACCTATTGATAAAGCTACACTTACACCACTCTTCCCAAACCCGACAATATCAGCTTTACCGTCTCCGTTTACATCCGCAACATATCTTGGATATTCATTAAAATTTTTCCATGCTGTTAATTCAACAAAACCATCACTCCATTTTTTTGCATCACCAAAACTTCTGCCGTCTGATAAAGACACCATTACAGAATTTTTATGAAATCCGATAATATCAATTTTACCGTCTCCATTTACATCCCCTATACAGCGGGGATATTTATCAAAACTTCGCCAGCTTTTCCATTTATATATAACTCTATCAAAACAAACCACAATTAAATGATCCAATGCCGACTTCCAATCTTTAATTATATGTGATTTAATTTTTTTGGCAATATATTCCCCAAAATCACTGCCTATTTTACCGCCAAGATTTCCTGCTTCAACTGATCCTGTAAAATATTGTATAAGTGAAGAAAATAGCATATCTGTTATAACACCGCTAACCTCCGATATCCAGCTTCTTTGATTCACATCAAGCCTTAAAAACTGACATTCACCTGAACTGGTAATAAAAAAATCATAATAAATTTGCTCATCAAACTCTCCGCTTACTTTATGTGAAATGTGAATTCTTATTATAGTATGTTCATCTTGATCTTCGAATTTTATAGGATGAATCCAGAATTCATGGCTATGTTCGTCATTATCAGTTACCGAAACATGTGCACGCCATCTATTACCGCTTTTATTTTCAACACCGCGATCATATGCATAATATACTGCATCAACAGCATTTTTTGCATTATATTCAGCATATAAATTTTGAGAAAAATAAAATACTAACAAAAATATAATCGTTAATTTTGTATTAAATATTTTCTTCATATAATTCCTCCAGAATATCTTTTTATTTTTTCAATTATATATATTATAAAATATCAATGGGTAAAAAGTATCGTACGAAAGTATTAGATTATATGATTTTTAATTATTTTTTATCATACTAAAGTACTAGAATTAAAGAAATTATTAAACATTATTATTTTTTAAAAAAAAATAATACTTTATCAGCATTTTGTTCCGGTATTAAATTAAAATCTTTTAAAAGATGTAATAACTGCATCTTATTATCTACACCAAGTTTATCATAGATATGAGTTATATGAGTTTTAATTGTTCTCTCTGCAATATTTAATTTTTTTGCAATCTCTTTGTTTGTTAATCCTAAAATGATATGTTGAATCACATCTGATTCTCTATATGTTATTTGATAGATCGTTTTTAACTGCTTAATCTCTTTCACTTCATGTCCTATTATTAATATACCAATAATATCATTGAACCTATCTCTTAAAATAGAAAATTTTGTATCCATAAAAATTCTATGATCATCCTTTTTTTGATAATTAATTCTACAGGAAAAATTAGAAAATTTTTCTTGGAAAAGATCACCCAATCTATTTTTTAAAAGCTCATACTCTTTAATAATATAAGATAAGGACCGATGTCTCATTTTATCTTGAGAAATACCGATTAATTCTTCTGTTTTTTTATTCATTGTAACAATTTTAAGATTTTCATCCACTAATATTATTGATTCATTCATAATTTTTATTATATTTTTACTCACTAATTCCGGTGTTATAGATAAAAACCTGTACTTCATAACAGTAAATCCGATACTAAATAACCATATTAAAACAATAATCGAGGATATAGACGGAATATTTAATCCTACTATTACAGTATCAGAAATAGATCCTAATATAATAGTGATTAATGCAGAAATCATTATCACCGATGCTTGTTTTTTTTCTCTAATTTTATTTGTTTTTTTACGCCAGTTATAAAAGATAAAAAAAGATATAAAATTATATAAATAACCATAAGTCATCCACAAAACAAACCATAAACCAAAAGGGTAATCTTTTATAATTGAACACTCTGTTAAATTTTTAAATATAATAATACATGGGACTATTATTATTAAAATAAAAAATATTACTTTCCTTTTTATTTTTTCATATTTCCCGCTTATTGCTAATGCAAAGTAAAGTATAAAAACTTCAAATAATGAAGAACCGGTAAAAGCAATTTTATACCATATTATATTTTTTTCATAATCAATAACATTATTATGAATAAATATATATCCAAAACTCCAAATAGCAAATCCTAAACAGGATAGTAAAAAAAATAAATGTGTTTTTGATCTTGGATTTATATAAAAAATCAAGAATCCAATATATAGATAAGAACAAAAGGCAAAAACATTTAATAATGATAAAATATACATTTTTAATGAATTAATACTTTTTTATAAATTTATTATTTTAAATTATGTTTTATTATATATAACTTTACTAAAAATGTCCATTATACTAAAGTACAATGTTAAAAATTTAAAAATATTATTAAAAATATAAAATTTAATAAGTATTTATATCAATTTAAGTAAAAAAAATAAAAAAAGATAGAGTATATAAGCCGGGTTCTGTTTAAAGCAGTCATCTATCTAAAAAATATATTGCTATATTTCTTATGCTACCTACCCGAGGATTTTGAGCAAGACAACTCATCCTCTGCTTGGTATTGCTCCTGATGGGGTTTACACTGCCATAAATGTTGCCATCTATGCGGTGAGCTCTTACCTCGCCATTTCACCCTTCCCCAGCACCAAATTAACATAATCCAATAAAAATATATAAAATAATTTTCAATTCATGTTAATTTGGTGCTGGGGGGTATATTTTCTGTTGCACTTTCCGTGGATATACTCACATTAGTGAGTACATCCCCCGGTTTTTCACCGGCATCATGTCTTATGGAGCCCGGACTTTCCTCCCCTCACCACCCCTCACCACTTTTTATTAAAAAAGTGGTGAGGGGTGGTGAGGGGTGACTGCAAACTCTATCTTACCTTTATTTTTTTTATCAATTGCTATATTGACTAATTTATCGGCTTCTTTATTAAAAACTCTTTTAATATGCTCTATTTTAAAATACTTAAGTTTTTTAATCAATCTTAATGATTCATCATATAATTTTATTATTCTTTCATTTTTAACTTTATAATTACCATTAATTTGATTACAGATCAATTCTGAATCAGAATAAAAATTAACATCAAAAATTTTATTTTTTGTTAAAATTTGTAATGCTCTGATTAAAGACGTATATTCCGCTTCATTATTTGTCTTTACTCCCAGGAATTCATAATAACCGGTCTTTTTGCCTTTATAATCTATTACTATACCAATCCCTGCATCACCCGGGTTTCCCCTTGATCCGCCGTCAATATATATTTCAGCTGAATCAGATACAATATTATTTAAATATTTCTTTAATTCATTTTTTGATACATTTAATTCATTTGATATTTCATTTAAAATATTCTCATTATTACTGAGAATATTAAATATCGCTTTATTAGTAATTTTTTCTTTTTTCAAATTACTTCATTCCTTGGATAATTCATTCATCATCGCCAAAATAATCGGAATCATTTTCTACAAAATCTTCATCAATAGCAAAAATATCATCAGGATTACTATCATAATATAAAATTCTGGAACAATTTGGACAAAATTGTATCTCAATATTTTCCCTAATCTTATTTATAAACTCTGATGGTATAGATAGACAACACCCATTACAATGCCCCTTTGAAACGCTTACTATACCTATACCATCTTTATTCTTTACTATTCTTTCAAATTTATATCTTATATTATCATCTAATTCTTTTGTTAATTTTTCTTCATCTTTTAATAATTCATCATGCTGCTTTTTAATCTTATTCAATTCTGCTTTTATTCTTTCTTCTTCCTTCACTATATCATCTTCCTGCTGTTTTATGGATATCTCATCTTTACCTAAAGCATTTCTCAAATCTTCAATAACCCTTTGATCTTGTAATAGATGGAATCTGTATTCTTCTTCCTTTTTTTTGGCCATAGAAATTTCATTATCCAAACTTTCATATTCTCTTTGAGTTGTGATTACTTTGACTCTCTCCGCTAATTTTTTCTGATGTAATGTTAATTCTCCCATTAATCTTTGATGAGAAAATATATTTTCTTCCAATTTTTTAAATTGTTCATGTTTAGAAAGATATGATTTTTTTAATCTATTTAATACTTCGATTCTTGAAGAAAGCATTTTGGGAAGTTCTTCCATATCCTCTTCTAATTTAAATCTTTTTGTAAGAATCTCCTGTAAGGATAATAAATTAGTATAAATTTCTTTCATTTCCATGAAGTAATACCCTCCTAATAAATTTTAAACTATATCTTTTAATATTAATCATTCATCCAGATGATCTTTCAATTTTCTCAGTCTTACCGGATGTCTTAATTTTCTTAAAGCCTTTGCTTCAATTTGCCTGATTCTTTCTCTTGTTACATTAAAAATATAACCTACCTGCTCCAATGTTAATGAATACCCGTCTTCAAGGCCATATCTCATTTTTAAAACATCCTGTTCTTTTTTAGTCAACGTCCTTATAACTTTTGTTAATTGTTCCTGTAAGTCTCTAAATGTAGCAAAACTTGCCGGATTCTCAAATCCCTTATCTTCAATGAATTCTCCTAATAAACTATCGTCCTCTTCTCCAATAGGCGCTTCAAGACTAACTGGCTCTCTTGAAACATTTTTAACAGCTTTAACCTTGCTTATAGGCCAGTCTAATTCTAATGCTATTTCTTCATCAGTAGGCTCCCTGCCTAATCTTTGCATTAATTGGCGGCTTTCCTTTAATACTTTATTAATTTGCTCAATCATATGAACAGGTACCCTTATAGTTCTTGCCTGATCACTTATTGACCTTGTTATAGCCTGTCTAATCCACCATGTTGCATATGTTGAAAATTTATATCCTTTTCGATATTCAAATTTATCAACAGCCTTTATAAGACCTATATTACCTTCCTGTATTAAATCAAAAAAATGCATGCCTCTATTGGTATATTTTTTAGCAATAGAAACTACAAGCCTTAAATTTGCCCTAACCAGTTTATCTTTGGCATTTTTTACCATAAATAAACCTTTTGCTACGTCATTGCCCGCTATTTTTAATTCTTCAATAGAATTATTATATTTATATTCTTTTGATTTTAAGATTGATTCATTATTTCTCGCTTTCTTTATTAATTCACCAATCTTTTCAATAGGCATATTAAATTCTTCTTCAAGGGCTATTCTCTCTTTAATACTTCCGTTTAACACCTTTGACAGATGTTTAATTTGCTTAATATCTTTAAATCCAAATTTTCTCATTATTCTTTTGTTAACATTTTCAACTTCTTCTATCTTTTTTACAACCTTGATAATCTCCTCAGCAATCCTTATAATATCCTGATTATCAAGTTCGTGAGAAAATATTATATCAAAAGCCGACTCTCTGATCTTATTTATTTCATCTCTTAATTCATTTCTTTCTTCTTCATCCCTGCAATTATGCAGCTTGTTTAAAAGAGTTTTAAAATATAAAACCTTTTTCATGTAATCTTGCAGTATTTCTTTATACTTGCTTTTTATTCTTTTTTTCTCCGATGAATATTCTCTTGAGTCAGATCTGATTGTTACAACAGGTTTATCCAAATCTATAGGATCAACACTTATTTTTTCTAATATATTATAAAACTCAACTATAGTAACACCGGTTTTCCTTATTGCTGTATTGATTATTTTCTCGCCTTCTTCAATCATCTTGGCGAGTTCGACTTCTTTTTCAGCTGTCAGTAAATCAACCTTACCGATTTCTCTTAAATATATTCTAATAGGATCATCAATAGCAGTACTTGAACTGCCGTAAATAATCCTTTTATTCTTCTTATTATCTTTTTTTACTTCAGCATCCAACTCTTTGTCAATTTCATCAAGAGACATCATTTCTATATCATCAACAACATTAATATTTTTTTTCTTCAATAAAATAAATACATCATCGATTTTTTCAGAATTAATAATATCTTGAGGAAGATTTTTATTAATTTCATCAATAGTGAGTTCTTTCTTTTTTTTACCTAAAAGTAATAACTTTTTTATTTCCGGATAATCAGTAATCTTAGTCATTATCTTTTTAACTCCTGTAATTTTGATAATTTTAAAATCTCATCTGTGATAGTTGACTTATCTTCCATCAAGTTTTTTAATTCCTCACTATCCTGATATAAAATCCTAAGCTTTATCTTACTATTTATCTCATCTCTTATTCTTTTATAATATTCTTCAATTATTTTTGATATTCTATCGACTGAATTATTAAAAATTATCTCATCCGGTTGTTTAAACTCATAACTAAACAAACGATTTTCTATATAATTTTTAATATCATTATCGTCAATATAGTCAATAAAATTCTTCAAATTTATTGATAAATTTTGAAAAAAGTATAATTTAAATAATTCCTGTGATAATGAATAATAAAAATGCTCCTCTCTCAAACAACTCTTTTTTATAAGGTCTGCCGGTTTATTTATATGTAATAAAAATAATAATAAATCAATCTCTCTTTTAAAGGTGTCATCTAAAATTTGTTTTTGGACATCTGTATCTTCCTCTAAAATCTTAAATTCATTATTTTTTATCTTTCTTCTATATGTTAAAAACTCTCTTGCAATCATTCCCTTATCTAATTTTAATTTACCTGCAAGTCTTTCTATTAAAGAATTCCTAACAACTTCATTCTCTTCAGTATCAATATAATCAAACAACAAATTAATTGTATCCAATAATTTTTTATAATCATTTTTATCAATTTTATTCGTTTTATATTCAATTAAAAAATCAAAACCGTCCTTTCTGTCATTAGAAAATTGAATAAAATCATCATAAGATTTATTTTTAAAATATTCATCAGGATCAACTCCATCAGGAAGCGTCAATACTGATTTTTTTATTAATGTATTAGAAGCTTCTTTTAATGCTTTCTCTACTCCTTTTTTACCTGCATCATCACCATCTAAAAACAGTATAATTTCATCGGCATATCTATTTAACAAATTAATTTGATCCTTAGTTACTGCGGTACCGCATGGCGCCACACAATTTTTTAAGCCGTTCTTATAACAGCTGATCACATCAAAATAGCCTTCTACTAAAAATACTTTTTTATCTTTTCTGATAAACTCCTTGGCTAAATTAATACCATAAAGATTTTTACTCTTTTTATATAATATAGTTTCCGGAGTATTTATATACTTTGGCATTACATTATTAAGTAAAGCCCTGCCTCCAAAACCGACACATTCTTCATTTTGATTTATAATAGGGAATATAACCCTATCATAAAATAATAATTTTATCCCACGGTCTCCTTTATTAATTATACCTGTCTGTATTAAAAAATCTTCTTTAAAACCTTTTTTATTAAAAATATTAATTAATTTATTATAATCCCTGGGCGCATAGCCTAATTTAAATTCCTTGATAAGATCATCGTTGATTCCTCTCTCATATAGATATTTTAAAGCTCTTTTACCTTCCCCTGTTTCATATAATAAATATTGAAAAAGTTTAATTACTCTATTATTAAATTGTATTATTTCATCCTTCTTCCTAATTTCCTGAGAATAATCATCAGTTGATATTTTAATATCAATTCCCGCTTTTTTTGATAAAATCTTAACAGATTCTATAAAAGAAATATTCTCAATCTTCTGGATAAAACCAATGACATCTCCACCTGTACCGCAACTGAAACATTTAAATATCCCAATATCAGGTGAAACATTTAAAGAAGGATTTCGATCATTATGAAACGGACAAAGACCAACCCAATTTTTTCCAGCCTTTTTTAAATTTGGTATATAGTCTCTAATTATATCAACAATATCTAATCTACTCTTGATCTCCTGAATAATTTCTCTAGGGACCAACAAAGAACATTCCTTAAAAATCAATTAAAAAGCTTTAGAATATACAATCATTTTTAGAAAAAATCAAGTAAATTTCATCGTATTTTTGAAATTTTTATATTATTTTTAATATATAATAAGTATATGTCTTTTTTTAATAATAATGTTGTTTTTTTATATATTTTTTATATATGGCGGATTTGTATTTGGATATTTTACAATTTTACCTTCATAATTTTTAACAATGATCTCTTTACTGTTTGATTTTAAGATATAATCAGAGTTAACAGGTATTTTACCTCCATCAGGTAAATCAATTACATATGTAGGAATGCATATACCTCCCGTATCCCCTCTTAAACCTTCAATAATACTGCAGCCGTCTTTAATGGATGCTCTAAAATGATTTGTGCCTTTAACAAGATCACATTGAAATAAATAATAAGGTTTTATCCTTAAAATTTGCAGCTTATGAACAAGATTTTTCATGGTATCTAAATCATCATTAATATTTTTTAACAAAACACTTTGATTCGATAATACAGCACCATTACCGATCAATTTATCAACCGCATCCTCTGTTGCAGGAGTAATCTCGTTGGAATGATTAAAATGTGTTATTATCCATAACGGCTTATATTTAGAAAGTCTCTCAGCTAAATAACCTGTTATCCTTTGCGGTAAAAAAGTTAAAATTCTTGTACCGATTCTTATAGCTTCAATATGATCAATATTAATAATACCATCCAATAAATTAAACAGTATATCCTCATTAATCATAAAAGGCTCCCCGCCTGAAATAATTATCTCCCTGATACTTTTTTCTTTTTCAAGATAATCATGTATATCTTTTATAATTTTTTTATTAAGAAAAATTTTATTATCCCAATTCCATTTTCTTGTACAATACCTGCAATATGAAGGACATTTATTGGTTACAGTTATAATTGCTCTGTCAGGATATCTTTTAATCAAACAATTAACAGGACTTTTCCCTTTTTCATTAAAAGGATCTAATGATAAAAAACTTAAATCAATTAATTCCAGTCTACTCGGTAAAACCTGTTTTAACAGTGGGTCATTATTACTAGATGTATTAATAAGTGATAAAAAATAAGGAGTGATCCTGAATTTTAACTTCTTAATTGTTTTATCAATTTCAATTATATCCGGAAATAATTTATTAATACAGTCTAATGACTGTATACTATTTGATAAATGCCATTCCCAATCATTCCATTTAACATCATCAATATCATGCCAAAATCTATTTTTATTCTCAAAATAAAATTCAGGATATGTAATTTTTTTCATCAATAATACTCATAAATTATAATTATTAATTTTCTTCATTATTAAGAATATTTTGGAAAGAGTATAAAGCAATGTATGATATAAAAATAAAAAATCCAAAAACAAAAGAGAATACCAAAGCCCTTAAATGCATAAACTCCAGCAGTATCTCTTTTAAAATAACCAGAGGTTTTATGAAAACCTCCCAGCTGTTAAATCTGATTATCCTGCCGATATAAACACCAAAACCGCCAAAAAACATTGCAATGCAGATATGAATCCAGCCGAAATGATGAATAAATACCTTACTGTAAGATTTATGAACTATAAAAATAGAAATCAAACCTATAAAATGACCGATAAAAGCAAAAGAAGAACTCAAAATAATATCATACCATACTAGTGACCTTGTACTTATAATTATAAATTTTCTGATTATAGGTGCAGGTGAAGCTCTTTCAATAATATGAATAAAATCCGTAAATAAATAAGGTGAATTCGGGTAAAAAACCAGCCATATAATTCCTAAAATTACAAGAACAATTTTTGCAAAAATTCTTCTCTTAGAATTATTAACAACAGCTGCAATAATTAGTGCAATAATATAAGGTATCCATGCATAGATTAGATTCCATACAAAAAATCCTGTGTAATCACGTCTTGAAAGTTTAAATCTGATAAAATAAAAAAATATACATCCAACAGATGCAATGAAAAGATATAAGGTCAATTTTAACAAACTGTATTGATTAAAAACCTTTTTTTCATCAATGCTGTTAAAATTATAATCTTCATTTTCAATATTATAATCTTCATTCAAAACATTAATCCTTAAATTAAAAATCAATTGCCAATATTTTACATTGTATATCAGAATAATTTTTTATACTTATTTTTTTACCCATAGTTTTTTGATCCTTGTATCCCAGGGGCTCAATCTCGGAAGTAATTGCATCATTAAATATCTTCTTTCCATTTTTATCATAATAAATTATACCGATTTTAATTTTTTTAATCCTTATTGTACCATTATTTATTATATTTATACTTAAAGTATTCTCATTATTCTCATGCAACACAAAATATTTAAGCTCAATAAAATTATTAATATAATTTAATTTTTCATTTATTTTATTAATCCCTTTTACTGCCTCTATCTCATCATTGTTAAAATCAAGCACCTCTTCATATTTTTTTAAAGCTTCAACATAATTATCATTAGCATAATATTTATCGGCTTCTTTCAGTAATCTGTCTGCCGTCTTTTGCCTGCCGTAATCAGCCTTGATAAACCATGCCCCATTTTCCAATATTAGGTTATACAGTATTTTATTTTTAATGCGGTTATTATTAACTGCCCTGTAATTTTTATCAAATATCTTTTTTACCTCTTTATATGTTAATTTATCATTTAATAATTCAGGAATGATGTGATAAAGGGCAACAAGATCTATCCTTTTTACTTCAACATTAATGAAAACCGTGTTTCCGGTCTCAGAATATGAAGTGTCCAGTATTTTATACTCAACATTTTTATTTATATATTTAGCAACCGGTGAAGCATCCTGTAACCCTGTAAAATCTTCCAGGGAGACTTCCCTTCTGTCATCTTTACATAATAAATCGTATGAAACTTTAAATTTTTCTTTTTTTAATGAATATAAATATTTCTTTAAAGTATTTTCGGGAGAATTCTTAATGCTGCAAGAAATAAATAATATAATCAAAATAATAAAGACATTAATTTTTATTAATTTCATAAATAAATATATATAATAAAAATAAAAAAAAGTAAATTTTTAATGATTATAAAATACATTTAAGATTACATTGTAATTATAAAAACTAAAAAAATGACATATTTAATGAAGTTGATTAGTTTTGATATTTTATTATAGTGATAATAAAATTAATTTTTAAATTTTTTAATTATTTCTCTTTAATATAATTATTTACTTAATTAAAAAAATTTATTTAATTTCTTAAAAATCACTATTCCCTTGACACTGTATTATAGAGTTTTTAAAATGAAATTGTTATATATTTGAGTCCGATGTACTTGATGTATATATATTTTTACAGGTGAATGCAATATGCCTAATGAAAAGGAATATCAGATGCATAAAGAAGATCAATATTTAAAATTATATAACATAGCCAAAGAGGCCAGCAATAATTCTTATTCACCATATTCAAAATACAGTGTCGGGGCGGCAGTACAAACCGGTGACGGTAAAATATTTACCGGGACAAACATAGAAAATGCTTCATACGGATTAACGATATGTGCCGAAAGAGTTGCAATATCCAAAAGTGTTTCTGATGGAAAAAAAGATATTGTAATGATTGCAATTTATTCTAAATCAGAAAATTTAAGTCCCTGTGGCGCATGCAGACAGTTTATTATTGAATTTAATCCGGATATGATAGTAATTTATAAGAAAAAAAATCAACTCATATATAAACCCATTAAAGATCTATTGCCCGATTATTTTTCCAATACTGATATAGAATGAAAAAAAAATTATTAATAATTATTAAATGCATTCAAAATTATCTTATAATCATAAAAATAAAAAAATTGACATATTAAATAAAGTTGATTAGATTAATATTTTATTATTTTAAGAATAAAATTAATTTTTAGATTTTAAATAATTCATCCTTAGGTTTTTTTATGATAATAAATATTCCTGATTATTTATATAAAAAAAAGAATTAATATGATACATTAAAAGCTTAATCATCCCGGAAATGATATCGGGTAATATAATATTTTTTAAGTATGAATAATATAAATTTAAAATTAAAGGGAGTATTAATTATGACAAAAGAAGAAATATTTGATCTTATGAATACAAATCCGGTTTTTCATCTTGCAACTGTTGAAGATGATCAGCCTCGTTGCAGGGCAGTTTTTTTATACCGGGCAGATGATAATGGTATTATCTTTCATACAAGCGTAAAAAAACCGCTTTATAGTCAAATTATAAAAAATCCCAAGGTTGAGTTATGCTTTAATGATCCCAAAAACGGTATACAAGTCAGAGTTACCGGTAAATTAGATTTAATTGAAGATAACAATTTTAAAGATGAAATATGCGAGCATCCGACCCGTAAATTTTTAAAATCATTCAGAGATTCCGGTAAAATGGAAGATTTTTATAATGACTTAAAAGTGTTCTGTTTAAAAGGCGGAAAAGCATTCTCCTGGTCAATGAAAACCAATTTTATGCCGAAAGAAATAATTTCATTATAATAATGAAATATTAACCACAAAAACACGAACAAGAAAATAATTAAAGATATTTTTAGTGTCTTCGTGACTTAGTGGTTTCTACCCCTTGCGAACATTGAAAGTTCTTGTGAATTATAATAATGAGATAAAGATTTGCCCAATGTATTAAATCAAAAATTTAATGGTCAGAAAAATAATAATTTTTACATAGTTACTCTGCGTTAATCTGCTTGCCCAGCATATACGTTAGTATGTGCTGTGGCGGTTTTTTTGTTTTTCTAAAAAACAACCTTATATATTAAATATAACAAGTTTTTAAAATTCAAACTTCATATCAACACCGGCACATAATTCTTTTGCACCCAGATTTGAGATTAATACTTCCAGTCCTTTAAATCCTATTTCAAATTCCAGTGGTCCCAAATGAAGACCAATCCCGAATGATAATGAGACAGAATTTACTTGTGAATTATAATTAAGAGCTAATCTTAAAGGTACGGCAAACCAATTATACCCCGGTTTAAACTCAATGCCTGTTGCAAAATTAAAAGTAGGATAACCGCCGTTTAAAAGCCTGTTTAAATCAGATAACGCAAAGTCGGTAGCCCAGGTCAAAAGCTCTCTTTTAAAAGGAGTGACGGCAAATCCGCATCTAACCGTAGTATTGGGCATCCACCATTGAGCAGGCCCCTGCCCTGCATTATCACTGTCTTCAAACTCATCCTGTATACCGTTTATAAAATTGTCCCTGAACTCCCCTATAGACTCCAATTCTAAATCTATGCTGTAATCCATCTCCATTCTCAAAGTGGATGGGAATACTATAAAGCCTATATCAACAAATGAAAAACCGAGTCTTACAAACCTGTTAAACTGTATTAAACAGCCGAAATCAAAACCAAGCCCGAATGCGGCACTACCGCCATACCTGATAAAATTACCGCCGTACTCATATGCCTGCGGAAATATACTCATGATATTAGCTACAAGTCCGTTTGTTCCTGCCGTCAGATCTGTCTGTATTCTCAACTGGTAATTATCAATTACCCCGAATGAATTAGGGGTTCCCGACTCCAATTTTACTGAAGAGTACCCTTTCATAAAAAGCGTCGGGAAGTATAAATGGGCAGCCATACCTACAAAAATTTTGTCTACAGGGATTACCTTTTCTAAGAATTTTACCCTTGTGCTAAGTATGATATTAATATCCAAATATTGCAAAATTGTTAATCTTGATGAAATATCAAGCGGATTGGTTAGATCAAGAGCCTGAAATACCGTTGTAAAAAAAGCCTTATCTATCATAAATGAAATGCTGGTCTTGGGTATTACGGAAACACCTAAACTAAATCCTTCAAGCTTCATATATGTCATAAAATTACCGCCGCTTATATCGACGCCCATGTCTGCACCGGTTTCGGGCATAAATAAAAGTATATTATCAATGATACCCAGGTCGGTTAAATTGTCTCCTGTATCCATTGCCTTAAAAACCTTTAAGACATGATCTGTTGAGATGGAGTTGCCCCACATCCTGAATCCGTAACTGCCGAAAAAATTGATACCGTATCTCATCTCGGTCATATACAAACCCGCAGGATTATAAAGCATGGACTCAAATCCGTCTGCAACAGAAGTATATGCACCACTCCAGCTTATGGACTCTGCAGTCGTAATATGATTTATTGAGAATGATTTATATCCCGTGAGAATAATAAAGACAAGTATAATTAAATATTTTGATTTTTTTATAAAATTCATAAACCTGATTGAGACATTTACATACCCAGTGTTGCCTCTCCTCCAACATTAAGCCTTATATCCATTTCATCGGTATTTGTGAATAGAATATTAACCCCGGGATTTGCAGTTACCGAAATATTATAATTCATTTTAATATTACCGTAACTTAATACATTATCATCAAATGTAAAAGTGTCTTTTGTTTCCCTTTTTTTCTCTACATACGAATAAGTAATCGGCACAGAAGCAACCGTTGTACTGTCTAAATTACCAGATAAAATGTCCAGATTATATGCATTAGGGCTTGGAGTAATATCAGCAGTAAATGCAAGATTTATATCCAGACCGAAAGCCAGCCCGCTGTTAAAAATCATCTCAAACTCAAATTTATTTATTTCATCCATAGGCAGGCTGTCGATAGGTAAAGGAATATCATTTTCACCTATAATAATTGCATTCTGTGTTAATTCTCCAATAACACCATATTCATTACCTAAAGTAAAAACAAACTCAAATCTGACATCATACCCCCCTACTCCACCAGGATCTGTACCGGCATTTTTAAGAGTAATATCAAGATCCTCTACCGTTAAAGTATCGGCAACACTAAAAAAGATACAATAATCCTCACTTGCCTTTGGAAAATCTGCAATATCATAAACAAGTTTATAACCTTCATAATGCGGAGCTCCTACTGTATAGGTTACTCCTTCAATAGTTAAGGAATCAATTTGAATAGCATCAGGATCATTTATAATAAAATTTGCAGATGTACTATCCACAAGCCAAACATTCATCTTTAAATCGGCATCAGGTGACCATAAACCTTTAACAGTAAAATCATCTCCTCCTATTCCATCAAAATCAATATCCAATCCCAAAGGTGTAATATCACCATTAAAATTTAATTCCGGAGTATCAACAGGAACCGGCCAGACAGGTATCCCTGATCCTCCCGGTACATCTATACTTATTGGATCTATATCAGGCGGATCAATGTAATCCTCAAGTTTAATTGTTTTTTCAATCATGGGGATTTTAAAATCGACATCCCATTTTACACTGATATCATCCGAGTTATTAACAGCATTAACTATATCACTTATAGCGCATTGATTTAATAGCAAAAATATGCTTAAAATAATGATTATTAATAATATATATCTATGTTTGGGCATAATAATAACCCCCAGTGTAGATTATACTACTTTTATTAAAAAAAATACACCGCACTTTTGATTAATTTAACTTTATAAATATTTCTTTATTTACATCATTATTAATTTTACTATATAATTACAGTAAAATCTAATAAAATGACAATTAATTGCATTTTTTCATAATATCTAACACTTTTTTAAAATCACTGGTTATCTTACCATAAAGAGTACGAAGTTCACGAAGTCTTCTAAAAAAATGTAATTACCACGCATTTTTAATATAAATCTTCATGTACTTCGTGTTCTTCGTGGTTAAAATTATTAAAATATTTTAAGAAATCAGCAATTTTTAAATTTTATCCAATATCTTCTGATAATATGCAACATCAAGGATCCTGTTAAATTTCATGCCTACCTCTTTAAATAAACCGCATCTTACATAACCTTTTTTTTCAAAAAGTTTAATGCTTCCGGTATTCTCAGCACAAATCCCTGCAATAATAGTATGAAATCCCCCTTTTCTTGCCAAATCCTCTATAAAATTTACAGCATATGCGCCGATGCCCTTATTGACAACCTGAGGTTTTAAGTATATGGTAATCTCAGCAGTTAATCTATACGCTTCTCTCGGACTGTACTGCTTTAATCCGCAATATCCTGCTAATTGACCGTCGGATAGGATTACATATGTTTTAAATCTGCTGTCTTTATAAAATACAAGCTTTTTTATTTCCCGTTTTGTCAAAGGTTTCATATGAAATGTTGCATTTGAGTTTAAAACATAATAATTATAAATATTTCGTATCTCATCTATATGCTTATTTTCAGCTTTTATAAAATCATAATTATCCATAATTATGTCCTGTTTAAAATTTTAGATCAACATTACAGCTTTCCGGGAAAATTTTTAATGAGCTTACGGAAATATAGCCGTCTTTTACTGCTTTAGCATCTGTGCCCTCTTCCAGTGTATTAATACCCTTAGTATCCCCCATCCAGTAATACCTGCCCTGGTATGGAGAATCAAAATATACAAGGTCTCCTTCATTATAATGCAGGTCACATGGATTTGTATTCTTTATACCTTTGATTTTATCAGCAGGCAAATTGGGGAAATTTATATTATAAAAAAAGCTCTTATCACAAACCTTAATCAGCATATCAAGGTGTTTATCCAGAAAATCCCCAACAGTCTCCATATAATAAGGTCCCTTCCAGCCATTTATGCTTAAAGCAATCGAAGGTATATCATAAAATGCACCCTGCCTTGCACAGGCTACCGTACCTGAGTAGATTATATCCCTGCCGATATTCGGCCCGTGATTAATACCGGATATAACAAGATCAATTTTAACAGGTAAAAGCCCTAATACACTTAAAATAACACAATCTGCAGGTGTACCGTCAATAACCCAGAGATTATCAATATTTTTTATAAGCTTTATAGAATGAGTAAAAGTCAATGAATGACTTGCCCCGCTTCTTTCTTTTTCACAGGCTACAACAAATACTTTATGATGGTCTTTTTTTTCAAAATAATCTCTTAGATAATTAATACCCTCGGCTTTATATCCGTCATCATTTGTTAATAATATATTCATAATACCTCTTTAATTAATTAGTCTTTAATCAGTTAAATTAACATTTATCTTTTTTAATAAAATATCCAATTTATTTTTTTCATCATCCGATGCCTCAATAAAATATACCACTTCATCATTAAAAATCTTATTTTTGATTTTTATATTTTCCTTATTTAATATATGTTCAAGGATGCCTGCTTTTTTAATATCAGTCTTTATATTATATTCTTTCCTGATTTCAAAGGCTTTTTTGCCTGATTTATCAACAGCTTCCCTGACTCCCCGTTTATAAACTCTCACCAAACCGCCTGTACCCAGTTTAATACCGCCGAAGTATCTTGTAGTAACGGCAAGTATGTTTATTAAATCCTCTCCTGCCAGTATTGAAAGCATAGGAGCACCGGCAGTACCGCCCGGCTCACCGTCATCATTCTTTTTTTCCAATATTTGGTTATTGGATCCCAAAATCCTATAGGCATAACAATTATGTACGGCACCTTTTTCTTTCTTTATTATATTACTGATTAACTCTTTTATCTGACACTCATTGTCAGTATAAAAAATTCTTGTAATGAATCTGGACTTTTTTTCTGTTATTTCAATTGTAAGCTCTTTATTAATCTGAAACATTGATTGTTTCCTAAATTTAACTATAAATATTAAAAAATCTTTAATCTTTAAGTTTTCAAAGATTTCTTTTGTTTGAGAATTATTTTTGCAAAATTTATACCGCCTATAAAATATCTTTTCCATAATCTTCCCGGTTCCTGTAAAAATCTGTAAAACCATTCTAATCTCATTTTTTGTACAATTTTTGGAGCTCTTTTAATTTTCCCTGAATGAAAATTAAATGCAGCACCTACACCCGCCGATATAGGCACATTCAATGCATCCAGATTATCGATTATCCACTTTTCCTGTTTAGGGCAGCCGAATGAAACCCATAATACATCCGGTTTTGCATCATTAATCATTTTAAGCATCTTATCATTCTCACTAACTGTAAAATCTCCAAACGGCGGAGAATAATACCCTGCTATTTTTATATCCGGAAACTCTTTTTTAAAATTTAAAAGCATTCTTTCGGCTACACCTTCTTCTGCTCCAAGAAAAAAATGACTATATGATTTATCATTTGATATTTTCATAAAATTATACATTAAATCAGGACCTGCGATCCTTTCTTTTAACGGGCAGCCCAGATACTTAGATGCATATACTATAGAATACCCATCCGGTACAATCAAAAATGATCTATTTAATGAATCAATACTTAGATTATCCAAATCTCTAACCTTATTTATAATATCCTGATTTGCAACAAGTAATAATGAAGACCCTTTCCCTTTATATTTATTTATTTTATCTTCCATTTTAAGAATTGCATCATTCATTGCTATATTATCAAAAAGTATACCGCCGACATTTACCTTTTTATTTGACATCTTGAAGTACATCCTTATAAATATCTATGAGTTTTTTAATATTCTTATTATTTTCCATCCTGCTTAAAAAAGTACTGCGTGCATTATCACCCATTTTATTTCTCAGTTTGGGATTATTATATAACTTATCCAATTTTTCATTTAATGATGAAGCATCACCCGTATCAAATAAAAAACCGTTTACCCCATCTTCAATTATATAGGGTATGCCTCCTATATTGCTTGCAATAACAGGTATTCCGTAACTGAATGCTTCAACAATCACCATTGGATAGTTTTCAAACCATTCTGAGGGCAGTATTAGGGCAATTGCCTCCCTTATCAATCTTTCTTTTTCACTGCCGTCGATATATCCTATAAATTCTATATTTTTATGTGCATATCCGGTTTTATATTCATCAATATCAGGCGATAATCCTGCAATTTTTAATATATATTTATTCATGACAATAAAGCTGTCGAGTAAAAAATTTATTCCTTTTTCTTTTGATATTCTGCCCAGATATAAAAAGTACCCTTTTGACTCTGATCTTTTCAGCTTTTTATCAATAAATCCGTTATCCTTGATATATATCTTTTTTTTATCATATCCCGAATCAATAAATATTTTTTTTACAAAATCAGTCAAAGCTATATATATATCTATATTATTTTTAAAATTATACTGATTTTTTTTAATTATGGATGAATAAAGCCAGGACAGTAATAATGAATTTTTAAAGCATCTGTATTTAATGCAATTACCAAAACGCCCGTTTAAACATTTCCGGCAATTTTTACCATTTATAAAAAATAAGCCGTTCGGACATAAAAACCTGTAATTGTGTATGGTTTGTATTACCTTTATACCATATTTTTTCAACAATCCATAAACATTAGGTGAGATTAATGGAAAAACATTATGGACATGAGCAATATCAAATTTATTCTTACTCAATATTTTATTTAAATCTTTAACTGTTTTTTTATTATTAAATGAGGATATAAAAAATTTTAATTTCATCAACAAATTAAAATTATCTATCTCTTTATTATCCCTTGTATATTTAATAACATTAATGCCTTGATTTTTTAATGCTTCATATTCATTATTAAAAACAGTATCCTCGCCGCCCCTGACCTTATAATAATTATGAATTAATAATATATTCACAAGGATATCCTCTTTTATATTTTATGTAATTTGATTGTAATAATTTTGTAATAATACCAGATAATATAAAAAAAATATAGATGTTTTATATTCTTTACTTTATAATGCAAAGCATTATGAAAAAACACTTATTTTATCTTATAATTACTTTAATTTTAATAATAACGAGTTTTTCATGTAATAAACCTTCAGAAGATTTAGAAACAATCAACATATTTTACTGGATTAAAAATAAAATAGGCAAATTTAATCAAATAAATCTTAAACCTGATAAACAAAAAACATTTATAAAAGATGAAATCAGGAATAATATTGAGCTGATAGCATTCTACCGGAATAGCACTATAAAATTACATACAAAAGAGGAAAAGAAAGGTGATTTTGCATATTCCTTGAACAACAACTCCTTTATCTTAAAAAAATCAATATATATAACATTAGAAAATAAACAATTATACGTATCCCAGGATAAAAAAATATGGATGGAATACAATAATTTTGATGCCGACAGTGATTTTAGGATAGATTATAGGTTTGACACAGTAATAAATGAAGAAAAAAAAGATATTGATATATTTTTAACTGCCGGTGTTGCAATAAAAGATAATCCCAAAAAAATTATAAAGATAAATGACAAACCAATGTTTTATTTAAAACCCAATATGCTTTTAATTGACGGTAAAAATAAAAATACACCTACAATCGATCTTGAAAAGACAATGCTCTATATACCGGAAAACACAATATTGAGCGGAGAGATAGTAATAAGAGGAAACATATTTAACGGTAAAACAACCCCGGATACAATATCAATAACTTCACTCAGGGATCTATTTATCTATATAAACAAAAAAAAATTGAATGTTAGTTTTGACAGATATAACTGGAATCTTACAATAGCTTCATTATTAAAACTAAAATTTGAGAGAAAGCTTATAGTAAAATCTCTTGATGCAAATAAAATTCATTTAAAATTGGATGTATATTTAAATTTTAATGATTAAAACTTATAAGCTCAGATGATGAATCGGCTTTAGACAATGCAACATTAAAAATAAAATAAAAAAATAATTGATTTATTGATAAAATCAAGAGTAAAAAAAGATCTGTAAATAAACCATCCATGTCTAAATTTGGTTGCTAATTCAATGGTACAATATTTCTAAATAAAAGGTCCAAATTACTTAATTCTTTTTTAATAGTATTAAAGTCTATTAAAATTTTATTATATTTTTTTTAACCAATATTGCCGAATAATTCTCAAAAAAAGGGATTGCCTTATCAAAGGACAATCCCATTTTTATTCTTCTCTGGTAAATTAATTATTATCTCAAAGCATCCCAGTCAAATTTTACAAAATGAATAACCGTATCCTGATGTACCTGAACATTTTTGCCCCAGACAGCTCCGTAGAACTCACCGCTACGGCCAATATCTGCATTAAGATAATTGGTATTCGGCGCAATAAGGGTTCCCCGCCAGGACACTTGTGGTGCAAGATAAACAGTGTTACTGGTTGCAACTACAATTAGTATTTTACTGGCATCAGCAGGTATTTCAAGACTGCCGTCCATCTGCAGAAATTTGGTTCTGGATTTAATATCCAGTTCTTCCGTTATAAAAATAACAATAGGCCCGGAAGATGTATCAAAGAATATTTTGGCATCCGGCTCGGTTTTAAGCCGCTCCATATGGTAGTTGCCGCTGCTCAGGTAAATCCTCGCCCCATTATTTCCGGCTGTAACATCTCCATATCTACCGGGTGACACATTAATGTAGCCTCCATTCTGAGCGGCCCTATCCCTGTTCGGATTCGGTCTAAATGCACTCCTTTCTATGGAAAAATCCATACAGCCGGGATCATGATTCAAATTTTCAATTACTTTATAGTAGTATAAAGGGAAAACCATCCCGTAGTCACAGTAAGGTTGACTCATTTGAATTGCCGCTTCACCACGTCCTATAATCCATCCGTGTACAGTCCTCGGGGACCAGGATCGGGTTCTGTCAAACACTCTACTAAGACCACAGATAGCATCATCCAGTTCCGAATCACTTCCAATAATCAAATTACCGGTCAGCATTTCATCCTTTATACCAGCTCCCATGTCACTATATCCACTGCCGGATTCATCCAGTAACTTTGCCCTGTCATTTAAAGAGGCGTTATGTGTTCCGTACAACGCGAAATCAGTATACGCAAGATCTATCATTAGAGGGCCGTAGGTTAACATATCCTGTTCTTCTCTCCTCCAATTCCAATTGGACATATCACAGAAATTATACATTTTACCTGAAAGGTATAATAAGGAAAGTAATCTTACTGTATTACCGTAGTAATTATACTTACCATCATAATCATCCTTCTTTGCTTTTACCGCATCATAAAATTGTTTCGCAATAGTCTTGTCTTCCATGGCCAGTACAAAACAGGCATCCATAGCAATATGGGTGGCAGAATATGATTTACCACCTACACCATTATTAAAACCGTCCCTGTCATTCCAGTTCCACGGGCCACCTGTTATTGAGTATCCGTCTACAAGATCTGTTGCAGGATCTCCCTCTCCTTCAAAGGGGAAATTTTTATCAGAAAAAAAACTTGCCATTTCTGTGAGAATATCATATGCTCCGAAAGTACCCGGCTGAAAGCCGCTACCATTCTGACTATATTCCATGCCCATTCTCCACGGTACCCGTACGGCATCATAGTAATAATTAAAACTCTGCATGTCATAACCATCATCGTAGGTAATCACTCCATCACCATTACGGTCATCCGCATACCCGTCGACAGGATCTATATCCAAATAGTAGCGTCTGTCACTAAGCTCGGATGGCTTAACCGGTGTTGTACCATCCGTATTTACCCAGTCGGGATATAATCCCGTACTGTCATTAACTGCATCGATCTCTTGCATTTCCCGCCACATGGTCCTGAGAACACCTTCACAGTTGGGTATATAACGATCAATACCATAAATATTACATCTACTTTCCAATGCCTTTTTAAACATACTCCACCATGTAGGGGTAAAGTAACAAGGATTCCATCCTTTTAATCCTCCCCACCTATTACCAGCTTTTAGCCAATAATCGTATGCTCCGATTCTCATAACATCATAGCAAGCAATCGAAACAATCATTTGAACTGCTTTTTCAAAATAGCTACTATGATAACCACCCCATCTGGCATGGGCGAGTAATAGTGCGGCTGCCATATCCACATCTGCATCAGTAGCACTGCTGGTTGATCTTCTATCATTACTGGCTTGTAAATAGTTAGGATCCCCCTCTTTTTCAAGTTCATATTCCGGGGGATCTATCGGCATCTTTGTAACGGGATCCACTTTAATATAGACGGTCTCATGGTCTATGGGTATGCCAAACTCACTTACTTCCACACCATCTGCTGTTATAATCCAATGCATAAGGTGTGTACCATCTAAATGTGCATCAACATAAGAAAGCAAGCTGTCAAAGGTAGCCTGGTCATTAAAATAGACTGCAAGAAGTAATCCATAGCCCATACCTTCCGATACGGTATCATAATTAGTTGCCGCATCTCTTTGAACCCTTAAAAACCCGGTAGCCGTATCAGTTACGACATAATGGCTCTTCCATTCTTCATATTCAGCTAGTAAGTATGCCTCTACGTCAATATCACCTTCATCTGCACATTTCAGCCCATAGGGATAACTGAGATACGGCAATGGCCCGTAAACCAGGTCGAAATCTATTGTACCAACATTAATTACATTGGTTAAAAATGATATTATTACAAGCGATAAAAATATAATTATTTTTCTCATTATTTTCTCCATTATTAAGATTTTTAAAATAAAACTTTAAATCATTAAAAGTTAAAGTTCATAATACTTAAAACATTTTTATTATTTCATACTTACCCTCCTAATATTAATTTGTTAAGCAAAATTGCTTTCTTTGATTTATTAACAAAAATATCTTTAATCTTTGAGAATCATATAAAACCCAATTTTGTATACTTAGTTGCTTTAAAAAAATATAATATATTCTATTTTAGAATATAGAATATATTATTAGCTAAGATTTTTAAAGGTAACTTCAGTTTCAAAAAGGGTAATTTTAATTTCTGAATAGGAGAAATGATAAAAGTTTAAAAATTTATTTAAATATATTTACTAACTCAATCTTATTTTGCACCTTAAATTTTTTATAAATGATATGGATCTTTTTTCTTACAGCACCTAAACTTAAATTTAATCTGGAGCATATTTCTTTATATTCCAATCCCTTAATTAATAATGCTACTATTTCTTTCTCTGTTTTATTTATTTTATAATCATTGTAAATTATATTAAAATTAAGTCCTTCATTATTTAGAAAATTCTCTTCTTGAAGCAGTTTAGAGATCTTATTATTTATATTTGTAATTCTTTTTTTATTTTGCCGCTCGATCAATTTTAATAATGAATTAATTTTGCTTTTTAATTCGTCAAATAAAAACGGTTTAAAAACATAATCAACAGCTCCTTTTTTTAATCCGTTTAATTTTTCCAATCTTGACATTTTTGCCGTTAAAAATATAAATGGGATATCATCATATTTAGATTTATTAGATAATCCATCATAAAATTCATATCCGTCCATTTCATCCATCATTATATCCGATATGATCAAATCAGGTTTTGGAATATTATCAATTTTATTAAGAGCTTCAAGACCATTATGTGCTATATATATATTATAATCATCATAAAGATTACTCTGTAAAAAACTCAGCATATCATGATTATCTTCAATTATAAAAATAGTTTTTCTTTCTTTTATATAAATTTCTTTTTTTAATTTATTCATGGGAATATAATCATTGGGTTTTAATAAATTAAAATCATCCCTTACCTTATAATCATTTATTACATTACATTTTTTGAAAAAAACAGTAAATTTAGTGCCTTTATTTTCCTTACTTTCTATTTTTATATTTCCATTAATTTCATTAACTATTTTTTCTACAATACTTAATCCTAATCCTATGCCCTGAATATTTTGTTTTTTATATGATATTTGATGATATGGTTTAAAAATATGTTTCATCTGTTCGTCAGAAATACCGATGCCTGTATCACTTACAATAAATACTATCTCATTATCTAATGTTTTTAATGCAACATCTATTTTACAATCTTCATAAGAATACTTTACCGCATTATCCAATAAATTATTAATAATCCTATCCAATGCATAAGGATCAATCTTTAAATAAACATTTTCTTCAATGTCTGATAAAAACTTAATAAGTTTTTTCCCAGCTGCTTTTTTGAATAATAAAATTTTAGCATTTAAAATATCAGAAAAATTAACAATTTGATCATGATTATAAAATATCTGTCCTCTTTCTAATTTTTCAATATCTAAAAAATTTATCATATCATTTTTTAATTTATCAATATTCTGTTTTATTATCTTTATTTCTTTAAAATTATTATTTTTATTTATAAATTCATCCAGATAATTAGTAATCAGTGTTAATGGCGTCCTGGTCTCATGAGCTATATTTGCAAAAAAATTTGTTTTTTGTTGTTCTTTTTTTTCTATTTCTTCTTTTGCAACTATTAATTCTTTAGTTCTATTTTTTACCTCACTTTCAAGATTATTCTTTAGATTAAAAAGATCATGATACTCTTTATTAAAAGTATCTATTGATACATATCCAATAAATAATAAACTTATCAAGAATGCAATATAACGCAAATCAGATGGTTCCACTATTTTGAAAAATAATTTTGAAAAGTAAATTATTGCAATTAATGCTACAAAAGAAAATCCAAATACCGAAATAATTATATGCCTTTCTTTAATTTTTTTATCAATAATATTAAACGTAACAAGAAAAAGGAAAATAACAGCGCTTAAAACCATAGCCAAATAAATATAATTAAAAATATTATTAAAAACAAACGATAAAATAATAAAAAATGTTACAAATAATGTCGTAATAAAATTATAAAATAATATAAATTTCCCTATTTTAGTTTTATGTAATTTAAAAACAAAATATAAAACAAAAAAACCAACAATGTTGATAATTTGAAAAGAGAAATTTAAATATACATATGAAAAATAACTATACATATATCTATTGTAAAGAATATTGGCTATTATTATGTTACATAATGATAAACAATATAAAGTATAGATTAAATGTATGCGGCTTTTAACTCTACCAATGAAAATTAATAAATTAAAAATAGCTACACTTAAAAATCCACCCAAGAAAAAACTTCGCAAATCAATCATGTGTATACCTCAAACAAAATAAATCTTTATTAGCATAATTACTTTTATAATTCACAAGAATAATAATTATAAAATATATCTAAAATATAAAATAAATTATTTATCATATAAATAATCATAGTAACTAAGTATGTGTAATTCGACCGTCCCGATTGGCTCGTACATTTTTGATTTATAAAAAAATAACACTTTTTTATAAGCTGAATAAATTTCTTAAATATTCAATTCTATCTAATATATAATATTCGTGATTTATTTAATATTTTTGCAATTTCTTTTTGTGTCAATTTCTCTGAATATTTCATGTTTAAATTATTTCTATAATTTTCATTTATATTATCCATAGTTATTTTAACCTTTAAAATTTTTGTTTTTTTTCCAGATCATCAATAATTTCATCACTTCCAAAACATATACCTACTCCTTGTGTGTATTGTTGTTGGAGAAAAAGATCTGCATGGTTTCCTTACTACCGAATTTAAAAATGATTTTTATCCTGTTTATTTTTAGGGTATCACGGTACTGTTTTTTAGTTGATAGTAATAGCATGAATCTTGCACGGATTGCAAGACGTTTTACGGGAGAAAAAAAATTTTCTTGTTAAAACAGATGAAATTTCATAGAATTGAACATGGGTCTCAGATGTTTTTACCCAGTATATAGTAATGACTCTAAAAAAAATCACTGCACTTAAAAAATGTTAGACAAAATTACAATATTTATTGCAAGGTTTTAGATTTTATGTTCATATAATAATCATTAATAATTAAAGGAATTATCTTGAAATCAATATATTTAAAGTTAAATAATCTTGCAGAACTTATTTCAGATGAGATTATTAAAGAAACAAAAAAAATAGGCAGTATCAAAGTTGCTTCGATTATTTTAGGTAATGACCCGGCTTCATTGAGCTATCTTAACGGTATGAAAAAAAAAGCAGCTAAACTCGGCTTTGATTTTGAAATTATCCAGTATGATAAAAAAATAAAAGAAGACAATTTTTTAAATGAAATAATGAGAATAAATAAAAACAAAAAATATTCCGGAATCATCGTACAGGTTCCTATTCCGAAACAGATAAATTTTCATAAATTAGCATTAACTATAGATTACAAAAAAGATATCGACGGTATAAACCCGTTAAATCAAGGACTGCTGTTTGCCGGCAAGCCTTTTATGATTCCTGCAACTGCTTTTGCAGTGAGTGTAACACTTGATTATGTTGCAAAAAATTATGATATTAAATTAGCCGGTATGAATGCAGCAATTATAGGCAGGTCTTTAACTGTAGGCAGACCTGTAATTCATTTATTACTCAATAAAAATATTACGCCTACAATAATTCACACAAAAACAATAGATACCGATAAAATCACATCAAATAAAGATATAGTAATTGCTTCCTGCGGAGTCCCGGAATTAATAAATGCAAAATGGATAAAAAAAAATGCCGTAGTTATAGATGTCGGTATACACTCTATCAATGCAGACAATGAAAAAGGATACAAACTGTGCGGGGATGTTGACGCAGAGTCGGTTTTAAAAAAGGCATCGATTTTAACTGCCGTCCCAGGGGGTATCGGTACAGTAACAAGCACTCTTGTTTTTGCCAATACAATAAAATCATGGTATAAAATAAATAAAGATAAAAAATTAACATTCTCTTTTGAATAATAAAAAATCCTTTTAAAAAATTTTACTTATGAGTAAATTATAATGACAGATATTGAACCAAAATCACTATATATAGTATCCACACCGATAGGCAATCTTGATGATATTACTCTAAGAGCTGTAAATGTCTTAAAGTCTGTTGATATAATTGCCTGCGAAGACACGAGGCATTCATTAAAATTATTAAATCATTATAATATAAAAAAACGGCTCATTTCATATCACAGCTATAATGAAAAAAACTCAATAAACGGGATTATTAAATTACTGCATGAAGATAAATCAATAGCATTAATCAGTGACGGGGGCACTCCCTGTATATCAGATCCCGGTTCAATGCTTGTTAAAGCATGCTTAGAAGAAGATCTAAATATTATCCCAATACCGGGTCCTTCTGCATTCTTAACATTATTAACGGCATCAGGTTTCAGGACTGACAGATTTTATTTTTACGGCTTTTTATCTCCAAAAAGCGGTAAAAGATTAAATCAATTAATTAAATTGAAGGAGATAGAAGCTACATTAATTTTTTACGAAAGTCCTTATAGAATTTTAAAATTGGTCGACAATATTAATGAGATATTCACGGAAAAAATGATATGTATTGGTAAAGAATTGACAAAAATTAACGAAAATATAATAAGAGGTAAGATAGAAGAGGTAAAAAATCGGCTAAAAGACCAAAAAATAGCAGGTGAATATGTAATATTAGTTGCTAATTATTAAAAAAAATATTATAATTTGTTAAGTTATTATTGTATTAACCGATAATAATAAGGGATGGTGAATGCTATGGGAATAGATAAAATTGGACCTATAAATAACTATAATAAATATAACAAGATTAACAAGAAAGAATCAATTAAAAGTTCTGACAGTTCTGATTCTGTAAGTATATCTAAAGAAGCTCTTAGCATGGCGGATACTAATAAAGTTTTAGAAATAGTAAATAATGCTCCTGATATAAGAACAGATAAAGTAAACGAAATAAAAGCTAAAATTAATAATCCTGATTATATTAATGAAATAGTAGCAAAAGCATTAGCTGATAAAATAATGGAATCTCTTGGATTATAAAAAATTAAAATTTTATAATAAAATATATCATATTAAAACGGAGTAATTATGCTCCGTTTTTTTTATTACTTTTATTATAGTAAATAATTATTAATCATAAATTTATTAATAATTAAATGTATGGGAATAAAAAAGATTATAAATCAATATAAAAGTAATTAAAGTTAAAACATTATTTTTACCGATCTTTAAAAAAAGAACCCCTTTTTTATCCGGAGGTCTTAATTTGGTTAATTTTGATTTTTCTGTACCGGCACATCTAAAATTTGGTGTTGATGTTGTTAACAGGATAGGAAATCTAGCATCAGAATTTGGAGATAAGATAATACTTGTTACGGAAGGTATTTTACATGAATCCGATACAATTAACAGAGTTGTTGAAATCATCAGGAAAAAAGGATGCCAGGTTATTATATTTGACGAGATCGTACCAAATGCAGTAAGCGATACAGTAGATTACGGAGCAGAACTTGTAAGATCATCATATATAGAAGTTGTAGTAGGCATGGGAGGCATAAGAGCCCTCTCAATAGCTAAAGCAATTGCAATGCTCGGCAATAATCCGGGTAATATCACTGCTTATATAGAAGGAAAAAGCCCGGAAAATCAATCTTTGCCCTATATAGAAATTCCCTCAACTCCCAGGAATCCGTTTATGTTCAGGGATAAATTTTGGATAGTAGATGCAAAGAGCAGAAATTGCTTTATTATAAATACTCCAAGAGGCACTACAAAATATGTGATATTTGATCCGATGCTCACAACTACACTCCCCAAGAGATTTACCGCCACTACAGTATTATATGCTTTATCAAATGCTATTGAGGCATATATGTCGCCTCAATCCAATTTTTTTTCAGATACACTTTTTTTGAATGCAATTAAATTATTCAACAATAACATATTTCAGGCTGTAAATATCCCGGATGATATTAATGCAAGAGCCAATCTTGGACTCGGGGGTTTATTAACATGTCTTGGCTTAAATATGTCATATACGGGAATTACTGCCGCCGTATCATATGTTTTAAGTGCAAAATACAGAATCCATAAATCTTTGTCTACTCCGGCAATATTACCGCATGTAATGGACTTTAATATAACCAGTGCACCGGTTAAACTTGTAAAAATTGCAGAAGCCCTTGATGAAGATATTAAGGATTTGAGTACTGTAGAAGCAGCAATGAAAGCCATAGAAAAAATGAGGAAAACAATAATTCAGCTGCAACTGCCGACAAGACTGGAAGAATTTGAAATCAATAAAGATGATCTAATATCAATTGCTGATGATGCCAGAAAACTCGAAATGTTTAATTATATACCGAGATCCTGCAGTGCAGAAGAGCTTTATGAAATACTTTTAGCGTCCTATTGATTAGTTAGTCCTTAAAAACAATCTAATTGCTTATATGTAAATTAATCAAGATTATTTTTATATAAATATTTTTAATTATTTTTTTAAGGATTGACTAATTTTAGTTTAAATCCATTTATATTAAATTTATATAAAAAAATATATCTTACTGGATAAAAAATATATTTAATGATATAATTAATTAAAGGGCATGGTTTTTTACAAGGAGGCAGGATATAGTAAAAGATAAAAGAGAAAAACCCAGATTTAATGTCAATATCAATATATTTTATTATAATAATAATGTATGGCAAAAATGTTATATATATGATCTCAATCTTGAAGGTTTAGGAATAATGATAAATAAAAATTTTGATATTGATAAAACATTAAAAATTAAAATATCTACTGAAAATGATGAAAAAATATTTGATACAACAATAATTAACAAAAATAACAATAGATACGGGCTTAAACTAAATAATCTGAATACAAATGATATTAAATTTATTCATAAAATCATAAATAACCGGTCGGATAGATATAAAATTTAACTTAAAACAAAATTATTTACTGCACCGCATTTTGTACATTTCCCTGATTTATCAAGAGATATTATGCTTGTACTATAATAATTTCTTTTAACCAAAATTTTATTACATTCCTTGCAGTAAGTATCTGAGCATCCCATCATATTGCCCCCATATACATATGATAGTTTTTCATTTGCAATCTTTATTAAATGTTCAAGCCTATCTATGGATGTCGGAGGTTTTGTATATTTATATACGGGATGATACCTTGATAAATGAAAAGGAATATCCTTAGAAATCGATTTAATAAAATCAATAATCTCGTTTATTTCCTCAATACTGTCGTTAGTATCAGTTACTATCAAAGTTGTTAATTCAATATGGACATTTAATTTATAAGCAATTTTAATAAACTTTTTAACCGGTTCTATTTTACCTCTGCAGATTTTTTTATAAAAATCATCCCTGCTTGATTTTAAATCTATATTTGCTGCATCTATATATTGCAGTAAATCTTCTGCCGGTTTTTCATTTAAATATCCGTTAGTAACTAAAACAGTTTTAATATTATTCTTGCGGCAAAGTATAGAAGTCTCTTTCACCCATTCATAATACAGGGTAGGCTCCGAATAAGTAAAAGCAATGGATTTTAAACCCCGGTCAAGCAATAATTTTACTATTTCGCCTGGAGTAATTTTTTTTTCACCATTAACATCAGGATGATATTGACTTATAGAATAATTTTGACAAAATTGGCATTTTAATGTGCATCCAAAAAATCCTACAGAAAAAATCTCGGAACCCGGCATAAAATGATATAAAGGTTTTTTTTCAATAGGATCTATACCTGATGAAGATATAATACCGGAATACGGATTAACAATTTTATCCCCTTCCCTTTTTCTTGTTTTACATAATCCAAACTGCTCTTCATTAAGGGTGCAAAGGTTGGGACATAAAAGGCATTTTATTTTCCCGTTTAAATCTTCATAAAGCTCTGTACTCATTTAAAAAACCTTATAAAAATTTTATTATTTATTATATTACATATTACTCCATTAATAAAGCCGAAAATTATTCCCAAATATAAAATTATTATTGCAAAATAAAATAATGCTTTTACCGGTATGAATAATGACGCCACTAAAATTTGGCCTATATTATGAAAAAAAGCACCTACAACAGATAAAGCAATAAAGCTTATATGATTTTTTAATATTGCATAAAAAGGATATGCAGTAAAAATAAAAAATATATTACCGCATAATCCAACAATAAACGGATAAGAAAATAGTGTCCCCCTAAATAAATGAGTAAAAAATACTTTAAATAAAACAATAAATACACATTGGTAAAATTTAAAAATTGTAATACCAAAACATACAGGAATATTTGATAAACCTATTCTTAAAAATGGAATTGGTATGGGAATAAAATTTTCAAATACACCGATAAATGCACTTAAACCTGCAAAAAAAGCAATCTTTTTATTATTCATCGCGTCACACTGTCAATAATATTTTCAGCATCTTTATTAATAATATATGCCGATACCTTATTTGGCAAACAAATTACAGGGAAATTATGAATACTTACCCAACCGGTTTTAATACAATCCTTATGCATACAGGGTGAGTCAACAAATCTAAATTTACCCATATTAATCTCTATCACTGTTATCCCAAGCTCACCTTTTATTTTAATTATTTTTTTTTGATTCATCGAATATATAAAACTGTCATTTTGAGTCTCTATTAATAATAAAGCATCACCCGATTTTTTATATACAAAATTATAAAAAATAAATGATGTTAATAAGATAAATAAAAATAATATAATTATAATATCTAAAGCTCTAATCTTCATTATTCAATCTATTATCTTAATTTTTTATTTATAATAATATCTCTAAAAAGATCATCTTTCTCACAAGGCAAACTGCCTGTGGTTTCTTTCCATATTAATGGGCTTTCCATGCATAGGTATACATGCACATCACTGCTTCTTTTTTTAATCCAATTAATAATACTTTTATATAATTTACTTCTTATCGGTTTAAAATATCTGTATTTTTTATCATTTGATTCTATAAACTCATCCAATAATATTTTTGTATCCGGATAATTATACTCTAATATATTTTTTAATGCCGGTGTATATCTAAAAGTACCGAGACTGATCCAGGCAATATTATTATAAGATATTTTATCAAATATTAAATCAACAACCGGCTTATATTCATAATCAAAATTATTAATATTAAAAATAGGATCAAAATGAAATGCTACTTTATAACCTTTTTCAACTAATTTTACGGCAGCCGACAATCTTTTTGCTAAAGAAACGGCATTTCCTTCTTCAGTATTAATTATTTTCTGCGGATTAACGGAAAAACCGACAACAATATTATTACCGCTGTTATTTACTTCTAAAATGTTTTCTATATAATCAGTTTTTGTTTTAAATTCAAATATTGTATTTTTATGCATAGAAAAAAAATCAATGAAATCTTTTGAAAAATCAGTTAAAGGATCATATACAAGAGAATCCGATAATTCTCCCGTACCTATACGAAAAAGTCTCTCTTTATTTACATTAAAAACTTTTTTTAAAAAATCAAAAATTTTTTCTATATCAACATTAATAATTATAAAAGGCTGATTTAAATAAGATTGCAGGATACAATATGTACAATTTAACGGACAGCCTAAATATAAATTAATTACATGATAATTACAGCAAATATGCCCAAACGAACCGGGGCATTTTTGTAAAATCTCACCCCTTATACAGGACAGCACCAATTTTTTTGATCTGTCATCCGGGTGAAAAACAAACGGCTCCTTTTTTATTATTTTATGTATATCATTAAAATATTCTATTTTTGGAGCACAATTAATTTTAGATAAAATTCTTTTTACATTTTTATGATTGGCTATCTTTTTCTCAATATATATTTTATTAAAATTATAAATATTCATCCAATATATTAATCTTTAAATAAATTTTTATGAATAAAGATATCATCTTTTTCATTTATATTTTTTAATGATCTATCAATTTTTTCTAATTTATTTTTTAATTCATTAATATTCCTGAAATTAATTACCATATCATATTTTTCAGATTCAAAATTTTTTTGATAATTAATCTTTGCTTCTTTTGAGAATAAAAGTTTATTTATATAATTTTCAATCTTCTCTTTATAGTCATTATACTTAGGATATCTTAATCCATAAAAATAACTTAATAAATCTTTAACTTTATTATTCTTAATTATTTTTATAATAAGGTCAATACCTTTTCCATTAATCTTAGAATACTCCGCTACATACCTTAATAATTGATTATTTTGTGAGAAACTTAAATTATCCGGTATAAGTTTTAAAAACTTATCATAATTATTTTTAAAATAATCATGAAAATAGATTGCTTCCTTTATAGATATTTTTTTAGAAAAAACTCTTTCTTTCAATATATCCGAAAACAGTGAAATTTTATATATTTGTTCTTTGCCCTTTTCTCCGATAGGCCAATTATATAAATTAAAAAGTGTAAAAAGATTATTTTCATCTAAAGGTATCTCAATTCCTGTTTTTAATAAATTGAATATTAAAGACAAATTATTTAAATTAGTACCAATTATATGTTTAACAACAAAAAGATATGCTTCTTCAATTTTTGATTCAATCAATAAAGTAAAAATATTTTTTTTATTATAATAAATATAAATAATACTGCCTGCATCATCAAAACAGGCAATATTAACTAAATTTAAAAAATAATTAATATCAATATTAAATTTAATAATTATTTTATTAATCTCACTGCATATATTATGATTTTTATAATCATTACTATTTATTATTTTGCATTTCAATAAATTATTCCTACTATATAAAATCCTATTAATAGAGTAAAATATGATACATTAAATAAATAAAAATAAATAGTCAAGATTTTAAAATATTAATATAATATTTTTAATTTTTCAAAAAAAAGAAAATAAAACTTGATTTTTATAAGTTTTATTTTATAATGTAATAAATAAATAATTAGTGAGTATTAATAATATGGCAACTGAAAAACGTGATGATAATAATAGCTTAGGATATATTAGATTATCATTTGGACCTAAATGGAAATATGTAGCATGCGTAAGAAGTTTTGTACAAAATTTTCTTTCAATAAGCATTAGTGATTCTCAAAAAGCTGACAAAATATCAATGGCGGTAAGTGAGTTGGTGGAAAATGCCGTAAAATATAATGCAAAAGAAAAAACCTGGCTATATATTCAGCTGCTTTCTGATGATGGGGAGATACTTGTTGAATCGGAAAATTATGCCACACCTGATAATGTAAAATCGTTACAAAAACAATTAGAGAAGATTTATGAAAAATCACCGATGGATGCATATATTGAAAGGATGAAAGAAGCTGTTAGTAAAGACGGCCAATCACAATTAGGTTTAGCACGTATTAGATGTGAAGCTAATTGTGATATTAAAACAGAAGTAAAACCAGATGGTATTTTAAAAGTACGGGCGATTTTTCATTAATATTGAAATTAGGAGATTTTTATGGGTAGTTTGTCATTAGACAAGTTAACAGATGCAAAATTCAATATCGAAGTATCAGGAAATATGGTTAAATTTTCAGGCTGTATTGATTTACAGGATCCGGAACCAATTATTTCACCATTTTTTGATAAAATACATAAACAAATTGTTGATCAAAATATAAAAGAAGTATCGCTTGATTTTAAAGCATTAACTTTTTTAAACTCAAGCGGTATTAAAACAATAACTAAATGGGTTATGAAAATTCCTAATTTAACTGATGATAAAAAATATAAAATGAGATTATTATATTCAGAAGAAATAACATGGCAGAGAACTAGTTTAATGATTTTAACTTATTTGGCACCAGGTTTTGTAGAAGCTATACCCGGTTAAAAAAATAATTTTATATTAATTAATTATTAAATTCATAATATACTTATTATACTTTTCATTTTACAAAAACAGTACAATTTTACTAAAAATTTAAAATCTTTAATAAACATATTTAATTTAAAAATATAAAAAAATCACAAAATTACAATAAAAAAAAATATATAGTTGCATTTATAAAAAAAATCACTTATAATCAAATAGTATTTTTACAGGGCGGTTTATTTTATGGATGGATATATAAATCTAAAATTCATTCACCTCGGGACATTTTTATTATCCTTAGTAGCTTTTCTATATTTATTAATTATATTTTTAAATTTAAGAACAAGATCTAAAAATAAAGAGCTATTAATGTTTTTTTCATTTTTGGCAGTTATAATATCAGATATATTATTTATGAATAAAATAAATAATCAGTTCTTACATACCATAATATTAACAGCATCTTTTTTTACAATTTCATCAATCATTTTTAAAGAAAGCCCAAAAAAACTCTCCGATATATTTAAAAAAAGTTATGATTTGATATTTTTTGCTGTAATAACAATCGGTATAATCGTATCTTTTATATTATTTCATATCAAACTTCAATACAACATTAATGTTTTTAAAATAAAATTATTTTACCTCCTGTTAATGATATATCAACTTTTAGCTATGATTACTTTTACATTTATTTTTATAAACAGCTATATAAATTTTCCTTTTAAAATCGGAGCAAAAATTAAACTGTTATTAACTGTATACTTATTAACATATATTTTATTAATATTTGATTTCATTTTTAACTTAAATTTTTCATTTTATACAGTAGAAAAAAATCCTAACAATTTAACTTTATTAGAAATAATTGTATTAAATTTAAAAACAATCATTTATATTTTATTTTCTATTTTTGGTATTGCAAGAATCTATATAACGGAAAATAAATTTATACAGCAATTTTTAGAGTTTACTAAATCTAAAAAAGGAGAATTTAAGACTCTTGATATCATACAAAGTCTTGTATTAGAAAGTGAAGAATATGACTCTACTCTTGAAAACATACTAAACATTGGATGTCAATTAACAAAATCCGACGGCGGTATAATTTATATTTATGATAAAAACTCAAGAGAGTTTTTAGGTAAAAAAATTAATGGATATGTTATACCTCCATTCTTTGTTAATGATAAAATTCTGGAAGATGCAGAACAGATAAATAAAAAGATAGAATCAGCAAGGGTACCTGTCGATTCCAGATTGTTTAAGCATATAATGGACAGTGATGATATTATTATGATCCAAAGAGAAGGAGATGATGACTCAAGAAAATGTCTTGAGCAGTTAAGAGATTATGCAAATAACATTGGATCATTACTGGCAGGTAAAGTATTGATAGATGATGTAGTATACGGGGTCATTATTCTAGAAGAACTTTATTCTAATTATTCTGATACCGATAAAAATATTTTTAAAGCAATTTGTAGTTTTTCAGGTGTTTTGATTAAAAATATCCAAAGTAAAACAATGGAAAAAGAAAGAGAAAGATTAAAGAACGAAATGAAAATAGCAGAACAAATACAAACCGGTATTCTGCCAAGAAAATATAGTATTGAAGGTTATACAATATCCAGTTTAATGAAACCGGCTGATGAAGTCGGAGGTGATTATTACGATATAATCAATAGCCCTGACGGCAGTTACTGGATAAATATCGGTGATGTTACGGGTCATGGAGTAACTGCCGGATTAATTATGATGATGCTTCAAACATCTTCCAATGCAACGATAAATGCTATACCGGATATATCTCCTAAAGATCTTGCTATAATATGTAATAAGATAATTTTTGACAATGTTCAAAACAGACTGCTATTGGATCAATTTATAACTACTTGTTTTATGAAATTTACAAGAAACGGTTTTTTTGAATACTCAGGTGCTCATGAAGATATATTTATATATAGGAATGCAACAAATAATGTCGAAGTATTAAAAACAAAAGGTATCTGGCTGGGTTTAATGGAAGACATAAGCCATGGAACAATACTAAATTCCTTTAATCTTTATAAAGGAGATATCTTACTTATTTATACAGATGGAGTAATAGAAATCAGAAATGCTAAAAATGAACAGTATGATACAAAACGGCTTATAAACTTTTTAAAAAAGAACGGTAATAAAGAACCGGATCATATTTCTGAATTATTGATGAAAGAATTAGAATTATTTAAGGATGTTCAAAAAGATGATATAACATTCTTAGTTGTAAGAAAAGATTAATTATAAAAAAGAGTAATTGCTTATGGAAGGACCAACAATAGACATTACAGGAAAAAAGATTAATTCGATTTTTAGAAGATCAGAATTAAAATATATAATTATCTGCAGTATAATATTATCTTTAATTATTATATTAATAACTAACTTTTTGATGATTTATATAGAAAATCAATATTTAGAAAGTTCATATTTATATCCTATTGCATATATAAACTCTGTTAAATCAAATATTATTTTTAATTTTCCAACTGCTAATATCGTTTTTCTTTTAACAACAATTATGTTTTCATACTATTTATTTGCTGAAGCAAATATTCATTTTAAATATAGAAAATATTATTTAACACCGGATGATAATTTTATAAACATTTTTAATCTGCCTCTTGCAATTAATTTTTCAATAATTACAATTGTGTTTTATTCTTTTTCATTCATAAATTTAATTAAAGAAATAAACCAAGATTTTAGTCCGATGGAAATCTGGATCCCGATATTTTTCTTAATGTTTTTAATGCCGGGATTTCTATTATTTTATTATTACTATAAAGGTATAAAGTATATACTTTTTAATATGCTGTCATTATGGAACAATATTTCCAGTACATTAAAAAGTGATCTAAATGATGAAATATATAATGCCAAATCAAATAATACAAATTTATGGTTAATTGTATTAAAAATATCAAATATAAAAGATATATCTACAAGCATTAAAAAAAGTAGCAAATTTATATTAAATTTTGTGGTAAAAAATTTTAGAAGAAAAGTAAGAGCTGCTGATTATGTTATAGCCTTAAATTATGATAAAGCAATAATAGGATATATAATAAATAATGAACAAAAAACTATACAAGCTTTAATCTCAAACAAAGTTAAACCGTTTTTATCAAGTAATATATTATATAAAGGAATACAGTTAGATCTTGTCGTAACACATGAACTGATAAATATTGAAAAAAATGATGAGATTAATAATATAAAAGATATTTATAATTACTCTAAAAGTATGTAATATAATTTATATTTAATCGCTTTAATTTTTTTTCAATCAATTTATATAATTTATTATTCTAATTCTCTTTAGGTATATTAATAAATTCCGAAAATTACATTATAATTCTATTTTTAGATTAAATAAGTATGATAAATAAAAAACTGATTATAATATTACTATTATCAATTATAATTATATTACTCATAACTTTTATTGTACTGGATGTATCATATTTTAAATTGTATAAAAAATTACGATTCATTGAAACCAGTTTAAATAAAAATAACTATGCTAAAACTAATTTAATAAAACATATAAAAGAAGATTTAACTCAAAATAATAAAGATGAAAATATAATTGATAATGAAGATCAGAAAAATAAAAGCAGTGAAGAAAATTTAAAAAATGATATAGAAAAAGAAAAAAATAATATTGCAGAAAAAAAAGATACTCATAAAAAAACAGCAGTTAATAATTTAAATAAAAATAATAAAATTCAAGATGAAAAAAAATTATATGCAAAAGGTAGTGATTTGCCTGATCAAAATTTTCATTCTTTTGGAGAATACATATCTCTTGAAGAAGAAAAATATAGAAATACACTTATATCTAATCTAAAAATAAAAACCGTTGTTATAGACAAATTAACAAAGGGTAACGGTATAACACAAGAATTTTACAAAGTTGCATATATAAATAAAATGATACCAGCTAAAATTTTAGACAATATTGTAGAAAGCAAAGAATTTAGAGACCTAATACCAAATAAATTCTTAAATAATGAGATAAGGATAAATGGTTTAAAAAAAGGTGAAAAAGTTGTTTTTAAAAACACCGATATAAAAAACATTTTAATCTTATGGAAATTAGGCAGATTAACACCTATTCAAAAAGCCTGGATTGTAAAGGCAGAAAAATAAAAAATAATAAATTACAACTTTCTTTTATTTAGTTATTCCTTAAAACTCTCTAATTACTTATATTATTAATAATTAAGGTTAAAATCTTATAAATATTTCTGTATGATTTTAACAAAAAAAATAAAAAACCTTGTGTTTTTTATACCTTAAAAATCTGCCTGAAGAGAGATTTCTTAAAAAATAATGTTAAAATTACCCCACGGCACTTTTTTAAAAAAGTGCCGTGGGGTAATTTTAACATTATTTTGTTTTTTAAAAATCGACTAATTAATATGATTCAGATTATTTAAGGATAAACAGCTTTTATAATTTTTTTAATATATTATATTAATTATTTTCGTTTATCTGTTTGTACAAATTTTCTTCTTTTATCATTTTGATCATTATTATTAATATTATCATCCAATATCATAGAAAAATTAAGTCTTCCCTGTGCATCAATATTAATAAGCTTAACTTCTACCTTTTGATCCAATGATAATACATCATTTACATTTTTAACATGCTCTTTTGAAATTCTTGAAATATGTATTAATCCTTCTTTACCCGGGAATATCTCTACAAAAGCACCAAAATCCATAAGTTTAGTAATTTTACCCGGATAAATATTACCTACTTCAGGTTCATGTACGATTCCCTCTATGACCCTTTTAACTTCATTTAAAAGTTCTCTATTTGTCCCTGATATATTTACTCTTCCATCTTCTTCTATAGATATTTCTACTTCATAATCAGCTGATAATTGTTTTACTATTTTTCCACTTGGTCCAATTACTTTACCTATTAAATCTATCGGGATATTTAAAGTTTCAATCCTTGGAGCACGTTCAGAAATATCATTCATAGACTCCGGAATAATTTCCAATATCTTGCTTAATAAAAATCTTCTTGCTTCTTTAGCCTGCATAAAAGATTTTTTAATTATATCAAATGTAAGCCCTTTTATCTTTGTATCCATTTGTATGGCGGTTATTTCATCATATGTTCCTGCAATTTTAAAATCCATATCACCGGAAAAATCTTCAATACCTCTTATATCAGTTATAGTCACAAAATCATCATCACTATCACCTGTCATTAATCCTATAGATATACCGGCAACTGGTTTTTTAATAGGTACACCGCCAGCCATTAATGTTATGGTTGAAGCACAGGTTGAAGCCATAGAGCTTGAACCATTCTGCCCCATAACTTCAGATACTAATCTTATAACATATGGAAAATTTTCCTGTAAAGGTAGTACCGGCATCAATGCTTTTTCAGCCAAAGCACCGTGACCGATCTCCCTTCTTCCCGGTGATCCGATTCTTCCTACTTCTCCAACAGAATAAGGAGGAGCATTATAATGATGTATATATCTCTTTTTTGTCTCACCCTCTATCGACTCCATTAATTGTTCATATCCAGGTGCAGCTAATGTAAGAATATTTAATACCTGTGTTTCACCGCGTTGAAACATCGAGCTGCCATGCACACAAGGTATCGGATTAATCCTGATTTCAATATCACGGATTTCAGTTAAATCCCTTCCATCAACTCTTTTACTATTTTTTAAAATATTTTCTCTTACTCTTTTTTTAAATATTTTATCAAGACAGTCCACTATAACTTTTTTACTAATTTCCTCAATTTCTTCTTCATTAAATAATGCTAAAACAGGCTCTATTACAATATTAGTATATTCTTTTCTATTTATTTCTTTTTTTGATAGTTTCTGATAATATTCTTCTATCCTTTCTTCTGCAACCTTTGATATTTTGTTTATTATCTCTTCATTTTCTTTATCCGGTGTATACTCAATTTTCTTTTTTCCATATTCATTTTCTATTTCTTTAACTGTAGCTGTGATCTTTCCTAAATATTCAAAAGAGTATTCAAACCCTTTTAATACTTCATCATCACTGATACAATTAGCTCCGCATTCTATCATAATTATTTTTTTACCATTTCCTGCCAATACCAGTTCAAAATCCTGTTTTTCACATTCACTATATTTTGGATTAATTATAAATTTATCCTCAACCTTGCTTAATCTTAATCCCCCAATATTAGAATCAAAAGGTATATCACTTACAGCAATAGCAATTATAGAAGCAGTAAGACTTAATACATCATGAGGATTTTCCTTATCACTTGACAATACATTAATAACTAGCTGAACTTCACGTTTAAAATCCTTTGGAAACATCGGTCTAATAGATCTATCTATTAATCTACATTTAAGTATAGCTTCATCGGAAGGCCTTCCTTCTCTCTTAATAAACCTGCTTGACTTAATTAATCCTCCAGCATATAAACTTTCATTGTATTCTACTGATAATGGGAAAAAATCAAGATCCGGATTTTCTTCACCCATTGTAACAACAGCATGCACAATGGTTTCACCGCATTGAAGACAGACACTTCCATTAGCCTGATGAGCATATTCTCCAAGTCTTATTATAGCCTCTTTATCCCCAAGCATTATTTTTTTTTCTTTTATTTCAATCATAAAATTCCTTTCCTTTTAATTTATATTAATTCATATATAATCTATTATAATTAAAAATATATAAAAATATGAATGTATTATTATAGTATATTGATCAACAATTGTCAAAATATGTTTATATATAAATTACTGATTGTTTAATCTTGCCCTAAAAAATGTAATTATTTTTACATTTTCAAATCCTGCTTTCTTTAAAAGTTTTGAACCGTAATTTAATGTAGCACCTGTTGTATATACATCATCTATTAAATAAACAATGCCGTTAAATTTTTTTATATTTCTTTTTGGCAAAAAATATATTTTTTTTATTTCATTAATTCTTCTTTTTTCATTTTTCATTTTTTGTGAATGCATACTAAAAACTTTTCTTTTATAAATATTTTTTATCACTTTATAATTTGCCTTTTTTAAAAGGTCCAGTAAAAAATATAAACTGCTTCTTCCTTTTTTAAATCTTTTATAAATAGAATCAGGTACAGATGTAATTACTCCATTTTTATCAATCATATTCTTATAAATAATTAGTTTATAAAATAATTTGATAATCATGTAGTTGTCGTTTTTTTTAAGCATTAATATTATTTTTTTAAAGAATCCTGTATAGTACTGGATAAAATTATAATTATCGTAATGTATATCTCCTAACTTACTGCATGATATACATACTGATTGATGATTCAGCGGGTGACCGCATATGCTGCATTTTTTATCAATTGTATTATTAAATACTTTTAAACAGTTATCACATATAAAATTAATATCTTCCGATAAACGGCTTTCATCGCATAAAATACATCTTGTATCCATTAAAATATTTAAAACATTGGTTAAAATCATTTTTATCTCCATTTAAAAATTGTTAAAATATAATCTTAAATCCCGTAAAATCTTTTTAAGATCATAGATAATTATTAAAATACTATTAAAAGACTCCGATAATTATTAATGTAATATTTTTAAAAACTATTTATAGTTTTTAAAATATTTTTATAATTTTTCTAATTAAAGAAATATTTGACGTTTAAAATAAATTGGTGTATAATATTACTGTGTTATATGTAATACAAGGAGTTGGGATAAAATAATTGAAGGTAATTAAACCATTATCATGTGATATAAATAAAAATCACATGAAGCAGATAGGATAGTCTGGATATTTTTAATGAGAAAAAATCTCGGCGAGGA